>ERZ772967.464-NODE-464-length-32966-cov-6.852481_pt1 | contig 32966 bp, 35 predicted proteins | sample MGYA00511677_ERZ772967 | MGnify/ENA primary metagenome ERZ772967 (study PRJEB29015, sample SAMEA2737931) | human oral metagenome | biome: human oral; feature: human-associated habitat; material: dental | place: China | collected 2146 ...
GCAGGTCCCCCGGTGGATGAAATCAACCCATCGGCCTATATAATCAGTGCTTCCCCTAATGATGAGGGAAGCTGTGTCTAACAGAGAGTTACGGAAAGGCGATAGGGGTGGAACCATCGCTGGCACCACTGGCATAGCCAGCGGTTTTCTCACCAGAATAAGAGGCTCTTCAGGGGTTCGTGTGGGTTGACGCCTCGGCGAAGATGCCAGCCTGGCAGCGGTGCCACTCGCTCAGAGTCTGTCTTCCCGACCAAGCGGGAGGGGCCAGCGAGGGGGCGCCGCCGGCACGCCGTGGTGGTTGGGGTGCTCGTGCCACCTGGCGCAGCTCGCGTCGCGATTCGTGTCGCGACTCGCGTCGCAACAGTGTACACGAATGCCCCGAAACGGCGCCGAGGGGCCATTTTGGCCAATCTGTGTACACTCCTGCGTCGTCGCCCTGGCGGTGAGGCCCACGTCGCCGGGGCGGTGACGCAGCCACCCACCCACACGAGCTCACGAAGCCTCAGTTTTTGGCGGTCAGATGTCGGTCAAACAAAAACCCCGACCTGATTTCACAGGTCAGGGCATATTTTTTGGTCGCGGGGGGCGGATTTGAACCACCGACCTCCGGGTTATGAGCCCGGCGAGCTACCAGACTGCTCCACCCCGCAGAGTCTTGGCGCATCAACTGCGCAGGACGATTACTATATGCCCCAGACCGACCAAAGTCAAATGACCGATGTTCTCATATGTGTTTCTTCACAATTCGCAAGGCCCATGGTCATCTTTGCGCACTATCCTGTTCTGCATTCGCAAACCCACTTAGGAGAGTCCATGGACCTCGATCTCAGACGTGCGCTCAAGAGCCAGCCCAAGGAGGGCATAGGCGCTCCCCTCTTCCCCCTGACCACGATCTGGGGAGAGAGTCTCCTTGCCGCCACTCCTGGCGACGGCACCGTCCCCTGGCCAGAGCACCCACGCCCGCAGCTTGCCCGCACATCTTGGCAGACGCTCAACGGCTGGTGGGACTACGCCTTCGTCTCGCTCGGCTCGGCCCAAGAAGCCCGTAGCTCCTGGCGCAATGCCACGATGCCCATCTCCTGGAATGGCAAGATCCTCGTTCCCTTCTCACCAGAGGCTCAGCTCTCGCACGTCGGCCGCCAGCTTAAGCCAAATGAGCTCCTTTGGTACCGACTCTGCTTCGATGCAAGCCGACCCCTACCGGGGCGCAGGTGCATCCTGCACTTCGAGGGCGTGGACTGGGCCTGCGCGGTCTATCTGAACGGCAAGAGGCTCGCCGAGCACAGGGGTTGCTACCTGCCCTTTGACATTGACGTAACGTCCGCCGTCAAGGACGGAGAGAACGCCCTGGCCGTCTGCGTCTTCGACCCGAGCGACACGGGCACGCAGCTTCGCGGCAAGCAGCGACTCGTGCGGGCCAACATGTGGTATACGGCTCAGTCCGGCATCTGGCAGAGTGTCTGGATCGAGGACGTCCCCAAAGACCACGTCCGACAACTGCAAGTGAGTGCCAACCCGGACGATGGCACCATCTCGGTCACGGCCCAAGTCAGCAACCCTGGCAGACGCCTGGTCCTCTCGCTTAAGAGCGGCCGGTCGGCGATGGGACCCGTCGCCAAAAAGCACGAGGCGACGGTCAGGCTGCGCGTCCAGGACCCCCAGCTCTGGGAACCGGACAACCCTCGCCTCTATGACCTCACGCTCGGCTATGGAGAGGATGAGGTCACGAGTTACTGCGCCTTTCGCTCGGTCACGGTCGAGCCAGATGCCCAAGGCACGCCCCGCGTCATGCTCAACCACAAGCCTGTCTTCCTGAGGGGGCTGCTCGACCAGGGCTACTGGCCCGACGGGCTTATGACCCCGCCCTCGCTCGACGCCCTGCGATCCGACGTTCAGAGCGCTCATGACCTGGGCTTCAATTTGCTCCGCAAGCATGTGAAGGTTGAGGGGGAGCTCTGGTACTGGCTCTGCGACCGCATGGGCATGCTTGTCATACAGGACATGCCCACAGGTGGCGGCAGCTACGACAAGTGGCGCTCGATCAACACGCCCACGCTCTTTAGGCGCTCATGGTCGCGCTTTCGGGACGACACGCCCTCCCACTGGCGCAAACTCGCGGCCAACGACAACTCCTATCGTAGGGAGTGGCAGCACACCCGCGACCTGACCGTGCGTCGCCTCTCCGCCCATCCCAGCGTCATTGCCTGGACGCTCTTCAACGAGAGCTGGGGGCAGTTTGACTCCTCCGGCCAGGCGCAGCGCACCAGGGAGCTCGACCCCACGCGTCCCGTCATCGCGGCAAGCGGCTGGTACGACCAGGGGGCAGGAAACTTCGTGGCCATCCACAACTACTTCAGAAGCCTCCAGGTCTATCCACATAAGGATGACCGCGCCTTCATCCTCAACGAGTTCGGCGGGCTCAGCCTTCGCGTGAAGGGGCACTGCTCACTGGAGACCTCCTACGGCTATGACGTCTTCGAGGACACAGCAGCATTTCGACAAGCAGTCTCCAGGCAGCTCGCCCAGGCAGACGCGCTCGAGCCAAGGGGGCTCGCAGGCTTCGTCTTCACCCAGCTCACAGACATCGAGGAAGAGACCAACGGGCTTCTCAGCTATGACCGCCGGGTGAGCAAACTCCCTGTCCCCGGGACAGACCCGCGAGCATGTCCCGCGTACCCTTCAGAGCCAACAGCGCACTCACCGCGCCACAGCGACCGCACACCCAAAAAATGAGTGCGGTTTTGCCTACCTTGTGCAAGTAAGTTAATCACAGGGTTCTCGAACCACACAACAGGAGGCGAGGTGGCACATGGACATCACGACAGTGGCCAAGATGGCGGGAGTGTCTCGCGCCACCGTGTCGCGCTACCTCAACGACGGCTACGTCTCGAGCGAGAAGCGCCGCGCCATCGCCCGCGTCATCAAGGAGACCGGCTACATACCCTCACGTCAGGCCAAGCAGCTGCGCACCGGCAAGACCAATCTCGTGGGCGTCATCATTCCCAAGATAAACTCCGCCTCAATCTCGCGGATGGTGGAGGGCCTGACCTCTCAGCTCAACGACTCCCAGTACCAGATACTGCTGGCCAACACCGACAATGACGAGAAGCTCGAGGTTGATTACCTGCGCCTCTTTGCCGAGAAGAGCCACGTGGACGGCGTCATCCTCGTGGGCACGGTACTCACGTCCGCGCACGAGCGCGCCATGGACGAGCTGCGAGTACCGCTTGTGGTCCTCGGCCAGGACATCGAGGGGCGATCCTGCGTCTACAACGATGACTATCACTCGATGCGCGACATCACGGCGCTGGCCCTCGACCACGCCACCAAGCCCGCCTACATCGGCGTCACGGAGCGGGACCTGGCCGCAGGAAGAGCCAGACACAGGGGCTTCCTTGATGCCTGCGAGAAGTGCAACCTCGAGGTGTCCGCAAGCGCACAGCTCATCGCAGACTTCACGGTGGAGTCGGGCTACCTCAGCTGTGAGCGGCTGCTTGAGTTGCATCCCGACGTGGACACCATCATCTGTGCGAGCGACTCCATTGCCTTCGGTGCCATGAGCTGCCTGCGCGAATACGGCAGGAGCATACCTGACGACGTGCAGGTGACGGGCACGGGCGACTCTGAGCTCACGCTCGTGGTCACGCCTACGCTCACGACCGTACACCACCACTACAAGACGGCCGGCAAGGAGGCCGCGCGCATGCTCGTCGACGCCATGGGCAAGACGACGCGCATCCCGTGCGAGATACGCCTGGGCTACGAGGTCCTCGCACGGGGGTCGATCCGCTAGGAACACCCGTGAAGCTCGGTTTAGCCGACTGCAGGGCCAGCCCCCTACAGCACCATGCTCATGGACTGCCAGGCCCGATCCGCCTCTCGTTTTTCGGGAACGCATCCTCCTTTTCGGGAACGCATCCTTCGTCCCCCTCCGACACAAGACGATCCATCGCCATTCGCCGCCTATATGCTGCCGTTCAGCTATGCCCCGCTCCTTTAGGAGCCACATCCTCTCAGTTGTGAAGTATTCTTGAATATATGAGAACGATTCCATGGCTGCAAGCTGAGTTTGCCACCAACTATGGAATCCTTCGATAAGAGCGTGTGAGAACGATTCCATATGTAGCGTTCAGACAAGGGGGACTCAATGGCACTTGATCACGCACAAGCCGCTAAGGAGATTCTGGAGGCGGTCGGCGGCCCGGGCAACATCGTTTCGGCAGCGCACTGCGCCACACGCCTGCGCTTGGTCATCGCAGACGACTCCAAGGTCGACCAGGAGAAGGTCGATGACGCCGTTGGCGCCAAGGGCAACTTTAAGGCTTCTGGTCAGCTCCAAGTCATCTACGGGACAGGCACTGTCAACAAGGTCTACGAGGAGCTCTGCAAGCAGGGCAACATCTCCGCCGCGAGCAAGGCCGACGTCAAGGAGGCAGCCGCACAGCAGCAGAACGGCTTCATGAAGGCCATCAAGGTGCTCTCTGACGTCTTCGTACCCATCATCCCCGCCATCGTCGCATCCGGCATGCTCATGGGCATCATGGGTGCCATTCAGTTCATGGGCACACCCGCCCCCGACGGCGCGGGTCTCTTTGATCTGGACACCACCAGCGTATGGTGGCGCATCGCGGCGCTCGTCAACGCCTGCGCCCTGGCAAACCTGCAGATCCTGCTCGGCTTCTCGGCAGCCACGGTCTTTGGGGGCAACCCCTACCTTGGCGCATCGCTCGGTGCCCTGCTCATCAGCTCCGACTTCATCAGCGCCTACAGCGCCTCCAAGGCCCTCTCCGACGGCACGATGATCACGCTCCCGGTGATACCAGGCCTCTACAGCATCGACTGGATAGGCTACCAGGGACACGTCATCCCCATACTCGTGGGCGTCTGGATCCTCTGCTTCTTCGAGAAGCGCCTGCACAAGGCCGTACCCGAGATGTTCGACCTCTTCGTGACGCCGCTCGTGTCCGTCTCGGTCGCCGCCTACATCACGATCCTCTTCATAGGCCCCATCTTCGTCTGGCTCGAGAACGCCATCCTCGGCCTGCTGTACTTCCTGCTCAAGGTGCCCCTGGGCATCGGCTACATCATCATCGGCCTCATCTACTCGCCCTCCGTCGTCACGGGCCTGCACCAGATGTACACCGCCATCGACGTCTCCATGCTCGCCCAGCCCGAGAAGGTGACGTATTGGCTGCCCGTCGCGTCTGCCGCCAACATAGCGCAGGGCGGTGCGTGCCTGGCCGTCGCGCTCAAGACCAAGACCGTCAAGACCAAGGGCCTCGCGGTCCCCTCTGGCATCTCCTGCCTGCTGGGCATCACCGAGCCGGCAATCTTTGGTGTCAACCTCCCCAAGGTCAAGCCCTTCGTATGCGGCATGGCCGGTGCCGCCTGTGGCGCCTTCGTCTGCTACCTGACCCAACTCGCTGCCACCGGTACGGGCGTGACGGGCATCTTCGGCCTCCTGCTCTGCGTCAAGCAGCCCGTCCAGTACATCATCATGTTCGTCGTCGCCTTCGGCGTGGCCTTTGGCCTCACGAGCGCCATCTACAAGGACGAGGACAAGCCCAAGAAGAAGGTTGCCGCTCCCACCCCCAAGCCTGAGACTAGCACCAGCACCACTGCGACCACCAGCACCACTGCGGCCCCCAACGCCAAAGCAGCCGCAACCACTGGTCCCGAAGCCATCGTCTCGCCCATGGCGGGCAAGGCCATCTCGATGACCGCCGTCTCCGATCCCGTCTTCGCCTCCGAGGCCATGGGCAAGGGCGCGGCCGTCGAGCCCACCGAGGGCAAGGTGTACGCACCCGCAGACGGGTCCATTACGATGGTCGCCGAGACCGGTCATGCCATTGGCCTGCTCTCTGAGGGCGGCGTCGAGATCCTGATCCACATTGGCATCGACACCGTCAACCTCAAGGGAGGCCCCTTCACCGCCAAGTGCCAGGCGGGCGAGAACGTCAAGAAGGGCGACCTCCTGATGGATGTCGACCTGGGCGCCATCAAGGAGGCCAGCCTCCCGACAACGACCATGGTCATCATCACCAACACCGATGACTTCTCCTCCGTTGAGGGTCACACCGGCACCGTCAAGGCGGGCGATACCCTCATCGACATCAAGAAGTAGGTCCGTCCCCCTGACCGGCAACCTTGGTCAGCACACCTGCGGGGGCGGTCGCAGTTGCGATCGCTCCCGCATTTCTCTGATACGGCAGCATCCGACGTAGGCGTCGGTGCTGCGGAAAGGAGCACCATGTTCTCTGTCACAGCCCTCGGCGAGCTTCTCATCGACTTCACCGACGCGGGTACCTCAGCTGCAGGCCAGAAGCTCTTCGAGCGCAATCCCGGCGGCGCGCCTGCAAACGTCCTCGTAGCCCTCGAGCGCTTGGGAAAGTCCACCGCCTTCATCGGTAAGGTGGGGCGCGACATGCACGGCGAGTTCCTGAACGCCACCCTCGTCGCCAACGATGTCAACTGCGACGGCCTCGTGCTCGACCCCAACTGCTTCACCACACTCGCCTTCGTCGCGCTCAGCGAGGAGGGCGAGAGGACCTTCTCCTTCGCCCGCAAGCCCGGCGCAGACACGCAGCTGCGCCCCGAGGAGCTCAGGCGCGATGTCATCGAGAACAGTCGCGTCTTTCACGTGGGGTCACTCTCGCTCACCGATGAGCCGGCACGCAGCGCCACCATCGCCGCTCTCGACGTGGCCAAGGCCGCAGGCGCCGTCATGTCCTATGACCCCAACTACCGCGACTCCCTCTGGACGAGCGCCGAGGTAGCCTCTGAGCAGATGCGCTCCATCGTCACGTACATGGACCTCATAAAGATCAGCTGCGAGGAGACCGAGCTGCTCACCGGACGCTCCGACCCCACCGAGGCTGCCCGCATCCTCCTTGGTCAGGGCGCACAGGTGGTCTGCGTGACGCTCGACGACGAGGGCGCCCTCGTGGCGACCAAGGACGGCAGCGCGACCGTGCCCAGCTTCAAGGTGGATGCTGTCGACACGACCGGGGCGGGTGACTCCTTCTGGGGAGGCTTCCTCTGCGCCTTCGTGGACGCCGACATCAGGCCCGAGAACGTGACCCTCGACGACGCCAGAAGCTTCGCTCGCTTTGGCAATGCCGTGGCATCCCTCTGCGTGCGGAGGCGCGGTGCCATCCCCGCCATGCCCACCCTCGACGAGGTCGAGAAGGTCCTGTCCTAGCTGTTCTAGACGTCAACCGACCACGGCAGAGCGGCCCTCTCGCGACCGCGACGCGCAAAAGGAGCAAGATGGCAATCAAGCGCACGTGGAGCCCCAAGCACAACTGGCGCCTCAGGTTCCACCTCCAGACCGAGACCGGCGACATAACCGACCCCAATGGCCTCTGCCAGCTCGATGGCACCTACCACTACTTCCACCAGCACCGCAGGCTCTGGCCCGACGCCGCCCATGGGTGGGGCCATTGGGCCACGGAAGACTTCGTCAGCTGGAAGTGGCTGGGGTCGCCCATCATGCCCGACCGGGAGCTTGACAGGAACGGCTCGTACTCGGGCTCGGCCACCGTCCACGACGGCAGGATGTGGTGCTACTACACCGGAAACCAGCTGCTGCCGGGCGAGCACGACTACGACTACTCGGGTCGTCTCGCTAACGAGACCCTCGTCGTGAGCGACGGCTCCATCTTTGGTGAGAAGCGCCTGGTTTTAGGCAATGAGGGCTACCCCGCCTACTGCTCCTGCCATGTGAGGGACCCCAAGGTCTGGAAGCAGGGCGGCTGCTGGCACATGCTGCTCGGCGCACGCGCTCAGGGAGATCGAGGCTGCATCCTTCTCTACAAAAGCCCCGACGGCCTCAGCTGGAGACTCGAGGGCTCCGCGACCAACCTCGGACGGCAGCCCTTTGGCTACATGTGGGAATGCCCCAATCTTGCCACGCTCGGCGGGCGCGAGTTCCTCTTTGTGTGCCCTCAGGGCGTGGGCAAGCGGCCGACGAGCCTTCAGAACATACATAACTCGGGTTACATCGCCCTCGGCGGCAGGCTCATCGACCTCATGGCGAAAGACCCCGGCCTCATGGACGCGGACGGTCCCTACCCCTGCATCGACGAGGCGGGGTTCGTCGAGCTCGACTTCGGCTTCGACTTCTACGCCCCCCAGGTCTTCGAGGACGAGCGGGGACGCACCATCCTGGTCGGGTGGGCGAGCCTGCCTGACATCGAGACCCAGTACGACAACCCCACCCGCGAGTGGACCCACACGCTTACCCTACCGCGCGAGCTTAGCCTCAACGAAGGTGGGCACGTCTGCCAGTGGCCCGTGGCCGAGATCGACGCACTGCGCGGCGAGCTGGTCGAGTTCACCGGTGACGTCGCAGGCCTCACGGGGACCGTCGGCTCATCTTCCTACGACGTGTTCGACCTCACGGGAGCCTTAGGCGCGCGCTTCGCGGGCACCGCCGACATCTGCGTCACGCAGATCGAATCCGGAGACGCTGTGCTGCGCCTGAACGACGACCTCGAGCTTTCCATCATCGGCAACCTATGCGAGCTGGCCTTCACGAGTCCCGCCGGCGCCTACCGAAGCGTCAGACGCCTTCCCCTCTCGGCGCTCACGGCAGGTCGCATCAGGGACCTGCGCGTCATCGTGGACACCTCCATCGTCGAGATCTACGTGAACGGCGGCGAGGTCACGATGACAACTCGGTGGTATCCCGAGAGCGTGGACGAGCTGCGTGTCAGCTCCAGTCTCAAGGGCAGACACCAGGGCTGGGAGATGGGCTCTTGCCACTTTGCAGGCATCGACAGCTAAAACCATGGCACGCAGGCGTTGCAAGGCTATCTGGACCGAACGCCCCGGAGCTCTGGTTCGCACATCCCGGGGCGTTCAAGCTGGGTGTGCCCACGCCTTGGGCTGCACTGTCCCATCGGTCGCGTCATGACTCGCCAGCAGGCACCTCTGCCAGCAGGCACCTCTCATTCATACGAGGTCGCGAAATATGCCACCGTGTGTCTCCCATGAGTGAGGTGCATATTTTTCCAGCCACGTCCTACGACCTGCATGCCCGCCCTATAATCTCAACGGCATTTCTCTGAACCATTACCTAAAACCCAGCACCGAGTGCGTTTCTGAGGAGAACGATGTCCAAGCAATTCTGGAACCCGTCGTTTCACATCGAGCCAAGACAGGGCTGGCTCAACGACCCCAACGGCCTCTGCCAGTTTCGCGGACGCTATCACGCCTACTACCAGTACGCTCCCAACTGGCCGACGGACGAGCTCAAGTACTGGGGTCATGTGGTGAGCGACGACCTCATCAGCTGGGAGGATCTAGGGGTGGCGCTCGCGCCTGACATCCAGCTCGACCGCAGCGGCGTCTTCTCGGGCTGCGCCTGGGTGGACAAGGGCGGCGCGCCTGACGGCGGTGACCTCATGCGCGTGTTCTACACGGGAAACGTCGTCGACACCTTCGACGACGAGCGCGTGGACTGGGGACGAGAGGCCAACCAGATCATGACCACGAGCGAGAACGGCCTGCACTTCTCGCCCAAGAAGGCACTTCTCACTAATGCGGATTACCCCACAAGCTGTACCCTGCATGTGCGCGACCCGACGGTTTGGGAACAGGACGGCTGCCTGCACATGCTGCTGGGCGCCCGACAGCGAGGGCCGCTCGACACAGACAATCCCGATGCTCGAGGCGACTTTGGCAGTGTGCTCGTCTACGACTCCCACGACAAAGGCGAGAGCTGGCAGCTGCGCCGCACCATTCTGCCCAAGAACGCGGCGGTGGCACACCTGGTCTTTGGCTACATGTGGGAGTGTCCCAACGTCATACGCATGGGAGGCAGGGAGTTTCTGGCAGTCTGCCCCCAGGGGCTTCCCTCCGAGAGCTATCGTTGGCAAAACCTCTGGCAGGCAGGATACTTCCCACTTCCCGAGCACGAGAAGATCATCGACATCGACGCCGTCCCGCTCGATAACTTCACCGAGTGGGACCATGGCTTTGACTTCTACGCACCCCAGATCTTCACGGACGAGAGGGGCCGCACGATCTCGATCGGCTGGATGGGCACCTTCGACCACAGCTACACAAGCGTGCCCGAAGGCATGGATCGAGCGCATACGATGACGCTCCCGCGCGAGATAACGCTTGGCGCAGATGGGCTCTTGCGCCAACATCCGGTAACAGAGCTCGACAACTATCGCGGAGAGGCTCGCGCGCTGCCCTGCGGCAAGAGCCTCGTGTCTGACAGCCTCGCGGCAGACGTCATCCTCAAGCAGATTGAGGACGGCGACGCACAGATCTGGCTCAATGACGTCTTGGAGGTCTTCGTCGAAAGCGGCAGCTTCGGCATCCGCTTTGCCCAGACCGAGGCGGGAGCGCTGGCCTCAGCTGGGCGACAGAGCCGTAGCATCAGACTGGGGTCCCTCGACGATCTGCGCATAATCGTGGACGGCTCGACCATCGAGATCTACGTCAATGGTGGCGCCGAGGTCTTCTCCACACGGTGGTTCCCCCTAAGCGACAGGCTCACCATCAGAAACTCGTTTCGTGCTCGCTCGTCCTTCGTGTACCCCCTTATCAAGCCGACCCGATAGTGCCCGTCGACGCCCGTCGATGCCCGATAGTGCCCGCCAATCTGGCGGGTACCTTCTTGGGAGCGTTTGCCCAGTTGGCGGCTCTCCGTTAGTGCCCGCCACGCTGCGGGGCACTATCCATTGGCCCACGACGTCTGGCCGACCTGGTACCTCCCGGAAGGTCAGTACACACCTTCGTTATCGATGGCGTCGTAGCGATTGATGCGCATGAGGATCTGCTCAAGGTCGAGCATGCCCCAAAGGGTCACGCGCCGGTAGCTTCCCTTAACACGCACGCGCAGGTTCTCGTAGCCCAAAAGCGACTTTGAGCGGTGCCACTCCATGCTCTCGATCTCATCGTATCTGATCGTCCTTCTTGTCCCGATCGGCGGCGTGATGTGCATGCGATCGTCGTAGGTCACAACCTTGTAACGGTGCAACCAGGTCCAGATCAGGAGAGACACGCCCAAGAAGGACAGGAAGAACGCGAGGAGGACGTGGCTGTTCGCCCTGAACACGCCGACGTTGCAGAGCCATCCGAGAACCACACCAAGGAAGCCCATGAACACCATGATCATAACGAGGGTGTGCGTCAGCGTATTGGAGACGCGATAGGTATCATGATGGCTATGGTGACGCTCGACGATGTCGTTCAGGAGCGTCCACTCAAGCGCCGAGACGAGAGCGGGTATGCCCAGTGCCGGCACGATGAAGACGAGGTCACTCATAGGGTGCCCCCTCGCCGTATATCCTGCACCACATACCTGAACCCCCAACCCATATGCGCAAGCGCCTCCTCGCGACGGATTGTTGTGTCGCACTGTCCTCATGGTTCTACTCCATACTATGAGGGTAGTCGAGCTGAAGCTGTCCCCAAAGGGGTGTACAGGTACACGGGGTCAGCTTTTCCGTACACGGTCAAGCGACGGGGCCAACGGTATGTTTTTGCCCCTGAGCGGTAGCCTCAATGACGCTCGCGCTGCCCGCCACGGCATTCCTGTTGCTGATACAGCATGGGTGACGCTCGTCTTCCTCGAATGGGCATCTTGATGCGCTGCGTGCTCTTGACGCCTCGCGCACATCGGGCGTTCAACGAGAGACGCATGTTGTACCCACAGCGTCACCTAAAGGAGCGATGCAAGCACGGCTCGCATTGCCAGGCGACTGTGGGGGTGAAGGCCCAATGCCCCACAACCTACCCCACCAGATGGCGGCGCACACGGTCGAGCTCATCCTCGCCAAGGCCGCAGGAGAGCAGGTAGCCCCTCACTGAGCCACAGCCATCGAGCAGCGCCTGGTACACGGCGGACATGGTGTGCATGAGCGTGCCCGCCCCCATGACGCCAACCGAGCGATCATCGGGAGCGCAATCCTTCCCATCGAGCAGCTCCTCCACCCTGTCGGCATCGGTAAAGGAATAGAGGTAGTCGCGCAGGATATCCTCCCTGCTCGCCTCGCAGAGCCCCAGCACCAGCATGGACGTAACGCCAGTGCGGTCCATGCCAGCCGCGCAGTGAAAGAGGACGCACTCATCGTCGGTAGCCTTAGCCATGAACGAGAAGATCTTGCGCACAACCTTGCGGTTCTCAAGCATAGAGAGGTAGCCGTTGGCCATGTAGCCCTCGGTGTCATCAGGCAGCTTGAGGTCGTGTGCGTGCATGTCATAGGAGTGCAGCTGCGCATGCAGGCTGCGGACGCCCCGGTCCTTGGCCAGGCGATCAGGAGCATGGGTGACCTCCCACTGGCTACGGAGGTCGACGTCCATCGAGACGCCGTAGTCACGCAGGGCAGCTATGTCAGTGCTACTGAGCCCGTCGGTATCGCCAGAGCGCACGAAGCGGTGGTAGAGCGTCTGACCATACGGCGTGGGATAGCCGCCCAGTTCGCGCACGTTATAGCCAGAGGGCACGTCCAGGACGCGACCCTCAGCGAGAGGAGCGCGAGACCGCACGGGATCATCGCCGGGAAGCTCGGCGTCCTTCTTGCCAAAGAGGTCCCTCAACCAGGACAACATCGCAGCCCCTTCCCAAGCGCCTGCGCCACTGGACTCTGACCCCTGGCACGACGCAGCTCTTCTTCACGACACGGACGATGGAGTCTCACGTCACCCACCACATCGCAATCCTACCTCATCGTGACTTTATGCGCACTCTCACGCTCGATGGTTGCTTTCCACGGGTGGACCAGATGCCCTTGGACGTCGACGGCGGGTGCAGCCTTGCGGGTAGCCCTGCCCTGCACAGTCCCGCGCAACGATGGATCGCGTCGGGAATCGCGGCGCGTGAGGAACTTGAGGCCGCCGTGCTGCCGTCCGGTGCCACCCCCCCGATGACCCCGAGCCGCGTGCCATCCGGTGTTGCCCATCTCTTTGATGACCCGCGAGCCGCGCTGCCTCACGGGCGCCACTCGACGGCGGCGAGTGGCAGGCAGACTGCGCACTCGGTGGCGCCGAGTGGTGCGGAAGTCGGCATATGTACAGTTGTCGTGAAATGCTGCGCCACTCGGTGGCGCCGAGTGGCACGCGCATCGCGCACTCGGTGGCGCCGAGTGCGCGGTCGAGCCCCGCAGGCCCGGCGCCCGTGTCCCACGCATCCCTCCGGAGGCACATAGCGCGAGGCCATGACGCCCCATAGGGATCACGAAAGCACCATCTCAATGGATGCGGCCTTTGGTGGCACATGCCAATCCGTATCGAAAAGCCCCTGCAACCGGCACCCTGTAGCCTGGTAAGCTCACACCTGCCAGGAGGCCTTCCGCTTGACTCCGGCGCCACAAGCTACGGTCTCATGAGCCAATCGCGAGCCGCCCACACCTTCATGCCACCGACGGAAAACGAGTCTGCCCCCCGCGTGACAACGTACCGACGCCTTTCAGCTATGCCCAGGTCCCTGCCAACCACCGGCAGATGTCGCAGGAAGTCCTTGCGAAACCCGACCTGCGACTTGACCTCTATAAGCTCTCTGCCTGCGGGATCGCTGTCATCGACCAGATCAACCTCAATCTTCGAGTCATCCCTGTAGAAGAAGAGCCGAGGAGTCCGTCCCGCGTTGAGATGCCGCTTTGCCGTCTCTGTGACTATGAGGTTCTCGAAGATGGCGCCGCGCATCTCGCTATCTCGCAGCTGTTCGGAGGTCTCGACGCCCAACAGGTGGCATAGGAAGCCGGTATCACAAAAGTAGACCTTGGGCGTTCTTGTAAGACGCTTCCTGAGGTTGGCATGATACGGCTGTAGCCTGAAGATGGTGTAGCTTGCCTCAAGTATCGAAAGCCATGAGTCGATAGTCGCTCGCGCGACACCCAGGTCGCTCGCGAGACGCGATACGTTTAGAAGCGATCCGCATGACTGTGCGCACAGCATTAGGAGCCTGCGGAAAGGCCCCTTGCTACGCGCATCGACGTACTCCGACACATCTCGTTCAACATAGGTTGAGATATAGTTCTCGAAATAAACGTAACTAGGGATATCAACGTCATAGAGGCGCGGATACCCTCCACGCAGCATGAACCCATCTGGCGTCACCTCGTTTGGTGCCAGAGCCACCTCGCGATACGAGAGTGGCATGAGCCGCACCAGCCCGATGCGCCCCGCAAGGGATTGAGTGATACGCCTCAGCAGGAGGTAGTTCTGAGATCCCAAGAGGATGTACTGGCCTACCGTGCCACGCTCGTCGGAAACCACCTGTATGGCATTAAAGAGCTCTGGCACGCGTTGCGCCTCGTCGATGATCATCCTAGGGGGTCGCTCATGAATGAAGTCGGACGGACCTGCCATCACGCGCTCGTAAGTGGGGCGGTCCTCGAGATTCACGTATGCGTAGTCGGAAAAGAGGCTCCTGACGAGCGTTGACTTCCCGCTCTGTCGAGGCCCCGTGACCGAGACCACGGGAAACCACGAGGCGTTGTCAAGGACGAATCCTGCAACGTCACGTTTGATCATACCGACCCCCAACAGGATGATTCGCATCCCCAGCGTGTGATGGAAGCATTACCCTATTTGCAAAGTATCAATTACCATAATTGCCATGTATAGCGTACCCCATCTGCAAACTATGGTAGGCCATGGCTATGCTGACATAGATATCGCTCGACTCAGACTGCATCCCTATTCTCAGCAATGGCAGGTCTTTTCGCATGGCGAGCGGATCGCAAATCGGGTGCTCAGGTAATGCGGGCGCCTGCTAAGGGAACATCTCGTTCCATCTCTCACGAGGTGAGCCGGGCATGAGCCGGGGGCGACCTCTGCGGCGAGAAGCAGCAGGCCGTGCATGGGACCCTCCTCCCAAACGGTGAGGTAAGCCGCAAGCCCCGTGTCGTCACCGGAGCGCCCCACGGCGATCCCGCCCCTCTCGCACACCTGGCCGCAGAGCCGGTCCCTGCCCCGCACGTAGCGCCACAGCTGCGGGGACCACGTGTCCGACAGGGCGAGGAGCAGGTCGGCGGCGCGGCCGGGACCCATGCTCTTCCACATGGCTCCCCAGAGCCCGAAGGCGTCGATCCGCGTGCCGCTCCCGTAGCGCAGCTCGTAGCGTCAGAGGCCCGCCGCAGCCGCCCCTGCGGCGCGCAGGGACGTCGAGACCCACTCGTACAGGCTGCCGCGCGTCCCCTCGTGGACCCGGCCGCCGTAGTAGAAGGTGAGGCGCAGGTGACCGGGGCCGATGCCCGCCAGCGGCGGGCCGTCCTCGCCCGGGCCCCAGTCCCCCTCGCCGCAGACGTCCCCATGGCGCCACGCCTCGAGGCCCCAGCCCTCGGGAGGCGCGACCCCGTCACCCGTACCCAAAACGCACCCTCCTCCAGACGCCACCGTCCTCCATGTTAAAGTGCGGCCCTACGCTCCCGCCATCCGGAAGCGAATGCCACTCGGCACGCAGGCTACAGGCGCAGGCAGAGCCTTCCGCCGCTAGCCCTCTCTGGGTGCGAACCTCGTACAGATATTTCTCGTCCGCAGGTACTCCCTGCCGTAGGGGTCCGTCACCGGGACCAGCGCCCTGGGATTTTTTGCAAAGAACCTGTCCGGCGACACGTGCACGTGAGGGTCTGCCAGCGTATACCCACGCGAGCAGGTTCCCACGAACATACCAGACTCCTCATTGAGCACGAACTCGGAAAACGCGCAGTCCGCACAGCGCAGTCCCGTGTACACCCCTGCTCCCACCTCTGTCATCGCGATCAGACCCCCCTGCTAAGACGCGGCGTACGCCCTAAACGAGACATCCCTACGGAACGCCTCGTCGACCTTCTTATGGTATACCTTCCCCCGTTCCTCGGCATATCGGCTTGCACGAACACGCCCGCACAACGGCGGGCCTCACATTTACCTGCATCATCGAGATACACGCCGCCACAGTGACTCCATACGAAGAGGGTGTCGAGTGACGTGAGCGTGATCCGGACCGTCCCCTGCCACAGAGAGGCCCCAAAAAGTCAGTCCTCCCATGCGCGAGGGAAAGGTCCCGGCGATCCGCGCGTCGTGTGACACCACCTCGATGCCTGTCATGCGCGAGGGGAAGGTCCGCTCGGCACCAGAAATGGATTATGAAGGGTCCAGTGGCGACAAACCCCATCGCAGCACCAGCCCACATAAGCCTACCCCACGACCCTATAGACGAGCCACGCAAAAGTGGCTTTCCTCGACACACGGAGGGAGGAACCTACTTTGCCGCTGGCTCACCCCCACCGTAGTCATAAAAACCCTTGCCGGCGTTGACGCCGGTCTCTCCCCTGTCCATCTTGGCTTGGAGCATCTGTACGATCTTATGTTCAACAGACGACTCGTCCTTTGCCTGGGGACTCCTCGAGATGATGTTGAGCGGCGTCACGAGGCCGATGATGTCGAGCAGGCGAAACGGCCCGTATGGGGCGCCGGTCGAGATGGTCCAGTCCTTGTCGATGTCCTCAGGCGTGCCGACACCAGTGGCCCAGAGCCTCAGGGCCGCAGCGATCAGGGGCACGAGCAGCGAGTTGAGGATGTAGCCTGGCTGCTCCTTGAGGACGCGGATGGGAACCATGCGAATCTGGGAGGCGAACTCAACGATCTCCTCGAAGTGTGTGGGATCCGTACCAGCATGGCCCATGACCTCGCCCGTGGGGTTGCGCCAGATCTCGTTCGCAAAGTGCAGCGCGAGGAACTTGTCAGGCCGACCGGTTGTCTCGGCGAAGCTGCTGGGCAACAGAGTCGAGCTGTTGGTGACAATCACGGTCCGCTCTGGGATGTGCCTGGCAAGTTCCTTATAGAATGCTGTCTTTGCGTCCGGGGTCTCGGCCACGGCCTCGATCACGAGATCAGCGTCAGAGAACGCCTCGTCCCAATCGGTCGTGAGCCTGAGGGACGCATACGCCCGCTCGACGCGCTCCTTGCAGGCGTCGAGCGCCTCAGGCGAGACGTCCTCGCGCGCGATAAGGCCATATGCGTAGGCAGCCGGGTCCGTCTTCAGGGCCTCGAGGGTATCGAGATAGATCTGGCGCAGACGGTCTATCTTGGGCCGCGAGCGACCGATGGAGGACTCCATACGGAGCCAGATGGTAACATCGAGGCCGCAGTACGCTGACTGAAAGGCGATCTGGCTACCGAGCACACCACCACCCGCAACGGCAATCTTCTTGAAACTCATATCCACTCCCCTCTATCGGGCCAATGCCTCTCTACGGGATCGATGCGGGGCCGATGCCCCAACACGGTCAATGGTACCCCTTCGCGCCTCTCATGGGGCGGCATGGACACCCGACAAAGACTCAGTCCCCCTGCCCGCCCGCTGATCGCCGTCGTGCCTGAGCCTGCCAAGGATTCCGTTCTGCGAAAAGGATGGAGGGGTAGGGCCCGAGAAGGGCTGATTGTGACTTAATTGACGCTCTCGTAAAAAACTGTCGATACATACCCTGCGGTATATTTTCCCGGTGCCACAATTGGCACATGGAGATCGACGTTGCCACAAGGAGGGGGTCGGGACCGTCCTGCCGATGCCGTGCGGGTCGCAGAGACGCCCTTGATCGGGGTTTTCCAAAAGGGGCCAGCGCGATGGCACTGACCCCCACTTCCGAGCGTAGCCACATCCTCGCTACAAGCCCCGAAGCCTCGCCTTATCGACGCCGGAGGTACCTTTCCGTTGTAGGTATCCGTTGATTATCTCGTCCTCGATGGCACAGCCCGCCATGGAGAGACCTATCGCCAGGCTCGGGAAGAGCACCGGCGTAGGTCCAGTCGCAGATGACCATATCAGCGCTCCCACCCAGTACACCGCCGGCACGACCCACTTGTTGAAGCTCGTCCTCCTGACGATGAACCACTCGAGCGTACCAAGCGCCAAACCGATACACACGATGGACATCCTGGCGACATCGCCGTCCACACTCATTCCTATCCCTCCTTTTCGCCCATCAGCTGCCTGTGGGCGTCTATGATCTGCCGTGCGGTCTCGAAGTCCATGCGGTCGTCGATGGCCATGCCCTTTACGAGCGACACGAAGGCGTCATCGTCTTCCCGCACACTCTCGATCTTCTGGATCAGCCTGTCAAGGCGCAGCCTGATTGTGGGGTACGAGACGCCGTACCTTGACGCCATCTCCTTCAGAGAGCCCGAGGCCATAATGAACTGCCGCGCGAACTCCAGATCCTCGTCGCCCAAGCGTTCAGTCCACGTATGGGCGATATCCATCATCACCACCTCCTTCCTTTTCTTTAGTTGGAGTATAACTCTGATTTTAATATAATGCAATACTATTAAATATAATTTTACATATGGGTGAGGGTCAGCATCGTTGAGCACCCATCTTAAGGGGTGAGGGCGGACCCCGCCTGTCGCAGGATCCGCCCAGTGATCAAGATGACTTTTTGAGGCTGCGCCCGCTACTCCCTGATCGAGCGCTCCCGCTCGAGCTGGCGGACGCGCTCGCGATACGGCTTGCCGAAGACGAGGTACTCGATTATGGCTGCGAAGACGAGCAGGGTGGCGCACGCGAGGACGATGCCCCTGGCGAGGTTCGATGCCTCCGAGTCCACCACGAAGGCGTTGAGGACAAGGATGAACGCGAGGCCGACTTGCGACACCGGGATGGCTATCCAGGGCACGCTCCCCCTCCTGGCCTGCTCGAGGCGGGACTCGAGGTCGCTATGGAGCTCGAAGTCAGTCCCATCATCCCTCTTGCGCAGGTAGGCGCGGTTCGCGTAGACGGCTACCGTCTCGATGCCTGTCTCCTCGAGGAAGGAGAGGTACTCCTTGCCGGCCTTGCCACCCTGACCAAGGATCTCGATCGCGTACTGCCACGTGCCCGGCTCGTCGTCGACGAAGGTGTACCTACCGCCCCGGTAGTCGACGAGAGCCTTACCCTCATGGCTCATCTCGTTAAGCCAGGCCTCCTCCTTCGAGAAGTCGGTGAATGCCCTCTTGATGGTTGTGCTCGTGCTCATGTCAGTCTCCCTTTGTGAATTTAGTCTATGTGATACTTTTAGTTGATGCTCTATGCGTGCAATGAGCGCTCGATGACAGGCTTCGCGTCGGCGACGAGGCTCTCTAGGCGCTCGACCTCGCGTGCAAAGGCCTGTCTCCCACCCTCGGTAATCACGTACTCCTTCCTGCGGTCAGACGCACGGTCCCCTGCGGCTCGTATCCAACCCTTCTCGGTGAGCGAGTTTATGGCACCGTAGAGCGTCCCCGCCCCGATGCTCACCCTTCCGCCAGTCAGCTCCCGCACGTCCTGCATGATCGCGTATCCATGCGTGGGCTTGTGTAGGGACAGCAGAATATAAAACGTCGGCTCTGTCAGTGCCCCGCTGTCTTCCCTCTTTGGCATCTATGTCTCCTTCCTTACGTCTTCCGATATATCGTCTTGCGTTATATCGTTAGGAATAATATATCGGTACCCGTAGTAGTTGTCAACTACTTTTTCGAGAATTTCTGGCGCCTTGGCGACGCTGTTAACGTCGGCCTGCATCAACCACAGGTGTGCAGCGACGCTTGCGGCCATCCCCGACCATCCACCGATCCGCTGCATATCCTGACGCAGGAAAGCGAAGACCTGGCCAACCGGCTCACAGAAGCGCAGACAAAGCTGGGTGCCTCGGAGGAGCATGGCGAGCTGTTTTCCAACATCCGGGAGTTTTTCGCCCACTACGCCAAAAACGTGCTGGACGGCATGTTGTCCACGCAGGGACTACGCCGTACCACGAAGGGCAAAGGCTATTACAACATACAGGTCGTCTGAGGGAAACTCCAGGCGGTTTTCGCCCGGGGCTCATCTTCTCAAGAGCTTCCCCAGCGCCGGCGGGTCCAGAATCTCGATCAGTGCCGGCGTATGGCAAAGCAGTCCCTGTTCTTCCAGCCGCTTCAGCTCCCGATGCAGCGAGGGACGGGAGACGTTCATCATCAGCGCCCATTTGGTCATGGAGCCGGGGATCGGAATGACAGCCTCACCGCTCTGCGCAGACTGCGTCAGCAGATAGAAGGCAATCTTCTGATCGATCCCATGATAGGACAGCAGCTCCAGCCGCTGCTGCAGCATGTAGGTGATGGTAGAGATCTCAAAGAGGGCGTTTTCCACCAGATGCGGATCCCGCTTCAGCAGACGAAGAAAATCGTCGCGCGCAAGCATCAGGATCTCCGTATGCTCCAAGGCCACTACACCAGAGGGATACTTTTTTTGAACCGAGAGTGATGCAGCGGAACCGATGATATCGCCGGCTTGGCGGACCGTGACATTGACCTGGCTGCCATTGGGAAACAACTTATAGGACTGTACGCTCCCTTTCAGAACTACGCCCACTCGATCCGCCGTTTCAAAGGGCTGGAAGATGGTCTCATCTTTCTCATAACGTTGGATAATAGAGGGGATCCCTTGGAACAGCTCTTTGATCCGCTCTGCTGACAAGCCCTGAAACAGCCAGCTGCTTTCTAGGGTGTGAAAGTCCATGGCACGCATCCCCCTTCAGTAGTGACCGCTAAGTATACAGCGAAAAATAACTTCGTTGTATCCTGAGATACAGATCTTCTTGCAGACTATCTCTATACTGACAAAGATGGAGAGGACGAAGGGGATCTTGCTCATGAGGAGCCAAATATACGACGACGAGGCATTCGCCCTAAAAGATCTACTGTCCTACCAAGGAGGCAAGATCGTGAACATGGACGGCCGCTTCAAAGTTGCCCTGCTGCCAACACTGAACTAAGGGGACACCATGAGAAAGCACGTAAAAGCTAACGTCAGTTGGGTGGGTTATATCGATTGGGAGCTGGAGTGGTTCCACGGTGAGGATTACTCCATCAAAAACGGCTCCAGCCAGAACGCCTATCTCATCGAGGAGGAAAAGACCGTCCTCATCGACACGGTCTGGCTACCCCACCGCTTTGAGTTCGTGGAAAATCTGAAAAAGGAGATCGACATCCATAAGATCGACCTCATCGTGGCCAACCACGGCGAGTGTGACCACTCCGGAGCTCTCGTCGCGCTGATGGAGAACATCCCCGACACGCCCATCTACTGCACTGCCAATGCCGTCAAGAGCATCGAGGGACAGTACGGCAAGCGGGGCTGGAACTTCAACGTGGTAAAAACCGGCGACAGCGTAGATATCGGCAACGGGAAGCGTCTTGTCTTCGTAGAGATGCGAATGCTCCACTGGCCAGACTCCATGGCGACGTACCTTACCGGCGACAACATCCTCTTCTCCAACGACGCCTTCGGTCAGCACTATGCGGTGGAGGAGCTATTTAACGACAAGGCGGATCAATGCCTCCTTTACAAAGAGGCTATGAAGTATTTCGCCAACATCCTCAATCCCTTCTCCCCCATCCTCGTCAAGAAACTGGAAGAGATCGGTAAGCTCAATCTACCCATCGAGATGATCGCCCCCTCTCACGGAACCATCTGGCGGGAGGAGCCGCTGCAGATCGTGAACAAGTACGAGGAGTGGGCAGCGGCCTATCAGGAGGATCAGATCACCGTCGTCTACGACACCATGTGGGAGGGCACAGCAAAGCTCGCCCACGCCATCGCCGCAGAGCTCCACAAACAGAACCCGGAGACAGTGGTAAAGGTCTTCAGCCTCGCCAAAACGGATAAAAACGAGCTCATGACCGAGGTTTTCAAGTCCCGTGCCATCGCCGTGGGCAGCCCCACGGTCTCCAACAGCTATTTGTCCTCCGTGGCGGGCTGGTTGGAGTTTTTGAAGCAGCTCAAGTTCAAGAATAAAAAGGCCGCAGCCTTTGGCTGCTACGGCTGGAGCGGCGAGAGCGTGAAACTGCTGCAGGAGAAGCTGCGGGAGGCAGGCTTCACCGTCATTGAAGAGCATGTGCGCTCCCAATGGAATCCGGAGGAGGCGGACTTCGCCACCGTGCCCGCCCTGGCAAAGGCTTTGCTGACATAGAAAACAACAAAATTAAGAGAATGGCGAGGTATTGAGGTATGAAAAAGTATGTGTGCGGCCCCTGCGGCTATGTGTATGACCCTGCAGTGGGCGATCCCGACAGCGGCATCGCGGCAGGCACGCCCTTTGAGGCGCTCCCTGATGACTGGGTGTGTCCCCTCTGCGGGGCTGCCAAGTCTGACTTTGAGGAAGAAGCGTAAAGGTGCGTTAACGTCGGGCAAAAAACGGCTCTTCGGGGGTTAGTGTGGGTTGATGCCTCGATGAAGACGCCAACCTAGCGGCGGCGCCACTCGCGCAGAGCCCGTTTTCCCGACCAAGGGGGCGACGGCCACCGAGTGGGCGCCGCCGGCACGCCATGGTGGTTGGGGCACTCGTGCCACCCAACGCGGCTCGCGTCGCAACTCGCACGACCCTCGCGTCGCAACAGTGTACACGAATGCCCCAGAACGATGCCGAGGAGCCGTTTCCTCCGATCTGTGTACACTCCTGCGCCCCCATGTCTGTCCGCAACGGTGCAACAGTGTACACGAATGCCCCGAAACGGCTCCGAGAGGTCATTTTTGCCAATCTGTGTACACTCCTTTGTCCCCACGGCCGGTCGCGCACCGGGCGGGGCCACGGGTCCCACGACATCGACGGCCCCATGGCCCTCGTGATGCTCGCTCAGATGCTCGGACCTGACGCCTACGCCGCCGGGGCGGTGACGCAGCCACCCACACGAACTCACTTTATAGTCGCAGGGTATCGGATACCTTCCCGCCCCCAGCTCGCGTCCGGGGTGACCCTGGCGACGGGTCCCGCGGGATCCGGCATGGAGGTGCGTCGCCCGTCGGCGATGTCTCGGCGAAGGTGCGCGACCGCGCCCGCCGAGAGGGCTGTCACGCGGCGCAGGTGCCTGACACATATCAGCCCCACGCGACCGCATCCTGTCACGCATGGAGGCCCGCGTACACGTAACCTGCGCCCCGGCGCCGCCTCGGCCCCCCGGTCGGCTACCATACTTGCAGGTGGTGCGAAAAGTGCGCCCCTGACGGGGCGCCCACATGGGTTTTCGCAGGTCGCCGGAAACGACCACCCGCCAGGGGCGCACTTCTCGAGCTGTTAGGGAGTACGCGCCTTTTCATGCGGGGTCCCAGCCCCCCGCCACGTCGGCCTAAGGGCGGCCTAGGCGCGAGAGCGGGGCTGGCATCCTGCGCCCATGAGGCACGCTGGGGAGCGCTTCTTTACAATTCCTTAGCCACCCTGACGGACATACCCTGGGCAAGTGGCGGGGAGAGCATGAGTCTACCTGCGAAGCTCCCGTTGCGAGGACGATCCGAGAGTCAAGGTTTTCGAAGAAGCAGAGGCACAAGACCGTCGAGCATTACTCCGGCCACAACAGAAGACCCGGGATCATCTGCCCTCGGTATCGTCGGGGTCGAGGGCCGCAGGCAGCCCCCCGGCCCGTCTGGTACGCCTCGCTGGGAGCGCCCGGGAGCGCTGCCTGCGGCCGCCCCGGGACTCGCCTGCCCTCCGACTGCCCTCCTTTTGGCGGGAACGAGATCCCTGTGGCGTGAGATGCGCGCCTTGGCCGTGGCCAGCCCGCTCGCGCGGCCCTGGGTGACCAGCCTGTCAAACACGACCTGCGAGTTGGCGAGCCCCTCCCGGGCTGATCATCAACAAAGCCGGTGTGGCCGCCGGGCACGGTAGTCGCCGGACTCCGGCCGCAAAGCCCGTGAGGCTTCGCCCGGATCCGCTGCGCTTGATTGTCCTCACCCTCTGGCGGGCTGACCCCGTCCTTCGGCAGAACTCCGCAAGGCTGGGGTACTCGAGGTCGAGCGGACGCCTAGCTTTCCGGACCATGCCCTTACGGGTCTCATCCATGACCCTCTGCAGATCATCGCGCCCGCCTCTCATCTCATGCGTCCTCCTGACACCGGCGCATCGACACCCTACCAGTGTAGGGGGGAGCGGCAGGCGCGATGACCCCGCGCCACGAGCGGCTGGTTGATTCTGACTGACTGGGATCGGTCCGCTTGCGCAGTCCCAAGCCGCAAGTCAGTGCTTCCCTAACCCTTCGCAGGCAGGTACGGGATGATGGCGCCCGCGACGCCGGAGATGGGCATGGTCTGCAGCCAGATGCGCCCAGGACCCGAGAGCACGGTGTTGAAGAGTCCCTCACCGCCGAAGACCACGTTCTTCACGCCCCGGACCGACTGGATATCGATGGAGACGCTCTCCTCGAAGCCTGCCACGTAGCCCGTATCGACTATCATCTGCTGGCCTGCCTCGAGCACGTACTCCACGAGGTCACCGTCTATCTCGGCGAAGGCGACGCCGTTACCGCTCAGCCTCTGCATGATGAAGCCCTCGCCCCCAAAGAAGCCGGCACCCAGTTTCTTGTTGAAGAAGATGCTCAGCTCGACACCCATCTCCGAGGCGAGGAAGGCGCTCTTCTGCAGGACCCAGCTGCGGCCGGGCTGAACCTGGACCGCGACGATCTTGCCCGGGAAGCTCGAGCCGAACGCGATCATGCCGGCCCCTCGGGCGGTGTAGATGTTCTGGAACATGCTCTCCCCGGAAAACGCCTTGGAGAACATTTTGCCCAGGCCGCCTCCCGAGGTCGCCATCTGCATGTTCGGGGTCATCCACACCATGGATCCCTTCTCGGTGACCATGGACTCTCCGTCAGCGAGACTACAGGTCACGACGGGAAATGACCCTCCGATAATGTTGTATTGCATGACTGTCCTTTCTTGGTGGGCCAGCAGGAAGGCGCCTGCCGGCGACGCGGAAAAACACAGATACCTATGATACGGGATACGGGCCCCTCTTCCACCCTCAAAGTGACCCATTCCCGCGCGCAACGACCCTCGGAGCCGTAGCCTAGGTGGGAGCTGAAGACCGGGCGGAAGCCGTCGCCCATCTCGCCCCGGCGCCCATCTCGCCCCTCACACGGATCGTGATGTGAGTGATTCACTCACATCGTCATCGCAAAGTGAGTGATTTTTGGGCCAAAACCTGCGTACGCTCATACAGTCGAATTTACATATACGCAGGTAGAAGACCTACTGAATAAAATATCGAAGTGTGTGATCCGCTCACTTCATATACCTGAAGTGAGTGATTCATTCACTTCGCGCGGGCGGGGTCGACGGAGGGTGCGCACGTTACACTTCGAGAGGGGAGTTGCCTGCACCGCCCCCTTAGGAGACGCACGTGACGGGCCTCTTGGCTAGCAACACGCTACAATGCAGGCAATGGCAGGAATGGGGAGTTGCGGCTTGGATGGCGACGGCATCGAAAGCGTCGGCACCGACAACAGGTCCGGCGAAGGGACGATAAAGGTCCGGCGGGAGACGGGCCAAGGCCCGCTTGGACGCATCCCCCCCACCCTCATGGCCGGAACAGGGCAGAAAGAAGGCTGCTGGACATGCCCGGAGTCAAGCTCGCGGAGGTAAAGGCACATGGCAGATAGGGCAATCGTCTACTTTGGGCCACGAGCGAGCTTCGACGAGCTGGTGAGCTCATGCGTCAGGGAGGGAGACCGCACGGTCGCTTACCTCGACGCCATCAGGAGCTACAACGCCAAGATCAGGGCGAGTGACTTGGCCTCCCATGAACCGAGGATCAGTGTCCCAGACTACGTGGACAACTGCGTCGTCCACGCCGATGACTTCGGCTCCGTCCTGAGCCACGTCATCGCAAACTTTGCCACTATACTCGAGGAGACATACGAGGTTGGGACGCTCTTCGTCCAGAACCCGCCGAGGAGGGCCTTGGAATCCCTTGTCTCGGCCCAAGGCGAGGACAGCGTCGAGCAGATCTCATACCGATACGAGCAGGTCGAGAAAGGCGCCCTCGAGGCCATCTACGACAATGTCTGCGAAGAGGTGCTCGGACAGGAGGAGAGCAAGCGGGTCCTCGTGGCGTCCCTGTACAGGCTGTCCGTCATGGATAACGGAAGACCATCCGTCGTCCTGCTGTACGGACCCTCCGGCGTCGGCAAGACCGAGACGGCCCGCTGTCTTAGCAGGGCGCTCGGTGGAAAGCTCATGAGGATCCAGTTCTCCATGATGCAGACGCAAGAGGCGTACGAGTACCTCTTCGGTGCCGAGCACTCCAAGGCGAGCCTCGCGCGTGACCTGCTCGGCCGGGAGTCGAACGTCGTGCTCATCGACGAGTTCGACAAGGTCAGCCCAACCCTCTACAACATGTTCTATCAGCTGTTCGACGAGGGCAGGTACGTGGACACCAACTACGACGTCGACATGAGGGGCGGCCTGTTCCTGCTCACCACCAACTTCAAGTCCGAGCGCGACGCCCGTCGTGCGATGGGCTCCGCCATGTTCTCGCGCATCAGCGCCTGCGTCGCCTTCTCCGATCTGTCAGACGAGAACAAGGCAACTATCGCAACACGTCACTACCAGAGGGTGGTCGACAGGCTCGACGGCGAGGACCGCTCGCTCATCGAGAACAGCGGCATACTCTCGTGGTTCGTCGCGCACGCCTCACGCTACGACAACATGAGAACGATGAAGAACAAGATAGAGAAGGCTATCTTCGAGAGGCTCTCGGAACCCATCTTCAACCGGCAGGCCACCGCGCCGAGCGTACGCCGAAACCCGCTGCGGGAAGTCTAACAAGAGTCGTGCGGGATGCGGCTGACGGCATGATCTTGCGAGCCCGTACCGTCAGCCAGAAAGCGCGAAGGGTCGTATAATGGGGGCATGAACAGGACCCTCGCTTGGATATTCCGCGTTGTCAACGCACTCATCGTGTGCGCGCTGGTGGCCTGCGTCTGCGTACCGACGATCGCGCCCGCACCTGCCCTCGCCATCTTGGGATGCTGGGTGCTGGCCATCTGCATACGCCCCGCCCCCTATGGGGAGAGGACGCGACAACCCCGCATCAGGTCCTGCCGCAATGCCTGCGAGCTGCTCATCGTCTTTCTCGTCTCCACCGCGCTCCTCATCGTGGCGGGCTGTCTCGCCCTGTGCTGGCCTGCGCCCGGCGGTGTGCCGGGTACGTTTTGGGAGACCGTCTCCTGGGCGCCGGGCCTCGGCGTCGCCCTTGCGACCGAGACGCTCGTGTTCTGGTGCGGCATGGTCCGAGCCTATGCAAGAAGCGTCCAACTCGGCCTGCGCCTACGCGTCCTTGGTGGCATATTTGGGATGGTGCCCCTCGTGCACCTGTACTTCCTCCTGAGGATCATCTCGACGCTCGACGCGGAGGCACGCTTCGAGTACGAGAGGGAGCGTCTCAACGAGGGCCGCCGCCAACAACGCGTGTGCGCCACGAGATACCCCATCCTGCTCGTGCATGGCGTGTTCTTCCGCGACTTTAAGCTCGTGAACTACTGGGGCCGCATCCCCGCTGAGCTCGAGCGCAACGGCGCGCGTCTCTTCTACGGCGAGCATTCCTCCGCACTTCCCATCCACGAGAGCGCACGGGAGCTCTCGCTGCGCATACGCGAGGTCTGCGAGCGGACGGGCGCAGAGAAGGTCAACCTCATAGGGCACTCCAAGGGAGGCCTGGACTGCCGCGCCGCGCTCGCCGACCCGCAGGTAAAGGCCCACGTAGCGTCCCTCACCACCATCAACACGCCCCACAGGGGCTGCGAGTTCGCGGACTACCTGCTTAACGTCATGTCAAACGAGCAGCAGCAAGCGATCGCACGAAGCTACAATGCCGCAGCCCACGCCCTGGGAGATCCGGCTCCCAACTTCATCGCAGCGGTGGGCGACCTCACCGCGTCAGGCACGACCCTCCTGAACAGAGAACTGCCTCAGACGGTCGAGGGGGTGTGGTGCGCGAGCGTCGGCTCGAGGCTGAACGGGGCCGCCTCGGGCACGTTCCCGCTCAACCTCACCTATCTTTTGGCCAAATGCTTCGACGGCCCGAACGACGGGCTCGTGGGCGAGAGATCGTTTGCCTGGGGCGACTCGTATCGCTTCCTGACGGTCGAGGGAAGGCGGGGCATCAGTCACGGCGACGTGGTCGACCTCAACAGAGAGAATATCCCGGGGTTCGACGTGCGCGAGTTCTACGTGCAGCTCGTCGCCGACCTGAAGGTGCGCGGGCTGTAGGCGAGCCAAAGGCGGCGCGACCTGCGACACCAGCGAAAGGAAGTCGCGATGTACCTCACGGAATATCGCACGCCGACCATAGGCACGCTCACACTCGCAAGCGACGGCACGAGCGTCACGGGCTGCTGGTTTAGCAACAGCCGTTACTTCGGCTACGGAGTAAACGAGAGCGTGGAGCGCAACGACAGCCTGGCTGTGTTCGACCAAGCACGGAAATGGCTCGATCGCTACTTTGCGGGTGAGACGCCCAACCCGCGCGAGCTGACGCTCACGGCACGAGCCACCGAGTTCCAGCTGCGCGTGCGCGAGGCCATGCTCGACATACCCTACGGGCAGACGACCACCTACGGAGCAATCGCCAAGCGCCTTGAGGCCGAGACCGGCAGGCGACAGTCGGCACGGGCCGTAGGCGGAGCAGTCGGTCACAACCCGCTCTGCCTCATTGTGCCGTGTCACCGCGTGATAGGATCGAACGGCAGCCTCACCGGCTTCGGCGGCGGCATCGACACGAAGGTGAGGCTGCTGGAGCATGAGGGAGCCATGAGGAACACGTTCTGGCGCCCGAAGAGAGGCACGGCGCTTTAGAGTATCCCCAGAAAGCTGCCTGCCACCCGCCTCAGTGGCCCACCTCGAGGACGACCTTGCCGCCCAAGCTGATCGTCGCATGCTGCGTCGGGTCAAGACGCAGGTCCACATGCAGGGTCTCTCCCCCACGGCCTCTCGCATCGTAGGAGTAGCTGCGATTTGCGAGGCGGGTGGGACGTGTGGTGGCGCGGGCGAGCCAGGGATTCCTCCTGCGCAGGTCGATGAGGTCATGATATAGGCGGTATGTCCGCTCCCCCTCCGCCGTCATCCAAGCTGGGGAGGCGGGGAAGGTGGGACGCACCGCATCGTCGCCGCCCAACCCCTTCCTCTTGGTGCCGCGCAGCGCCTGCTCGTCGCCATAGTAGACGGATGGGACACCGCCCACGGTGAGCAGGATGGTCGCCCCCAAGGCGGCCAGCTCACTGCCGACCATGCTGGCTATACGCGTGACGTCATGGTTGCCTATGAAGGTGAGCGGCACGAAGGTCCTCATGAGGTCGTTGTGTCGCTTGAGGCACCAGTCGAGCTCAAAGAAGTTGCCGTCCTTGAGCGAGCTCCAGACGGCCTTCCACAGCTCGTACTGCGTCACCGCATCCATCCCGGACTGCCGCACGATACTTGCGTAGTCGCCGTGGATCACCTCCCCTACGAACCAGGCGTCGGGAAACGTGTTCCGCAGCTCGGGCAGGACGCACGCCCAGAAGGCGGGCGGCACGGCGTACGCCGCGTCGAGGCGCCACGCCGAGACGCCGCGTCGCATCCAATGGAGCATGACGTCTCGCACGAGATCAGCGACCCGCTCAGAGTTGTGGTTGAGCGCCGGGAGCTCTTGGAAGCCCTCGAACGTCGCGTAGTCGGCAGATCCATCGGGTCGACGCGTAATGGAGAACAGGTCCTCGTTTCCCCGTCCGGCGAGGGCGTCCTGGAACAGCGGGTGGCTGCGTCCCACGTGGTTGAACACACCGTCGAGCATCACGCGCAACCCCCGCTCATGGCAGGCGGCGACGAGGCGGTCGAAGCTTGCGTCGTCGCCAAGGCGTGGGTCGATGCGAAAGTAGTCGGTCGTATCATACCCATGGGTCTCAGAGGCGAACAGCGGGTTGAGCATCAGCCCACCTACACCCATGTCGACGGCGTAGTCCAGCCATGCACCCAGCCGGTCGAGCCGGGGTGTCAGCGCGCGCTCCCCCTCCGAGGTGGGACGCACGGGAGCTCCGCAGAATCCCAGCGGGTACACCTGCCACCACACGATACCCATGTCGATGCCATTGTCCATAACAGCCTCCCAGACTTCGGTCTATACCGTTCGGTAGATAGTATACCGCACGGTATATGGGAGTCAAGATTCGGGATTGGTGCCGCCGCAGGCTTTCGCCGACCGGTCGGTCGCCGACACGACGCGAGCAACACCCCTCTCGATATATCGACGCCCCTCTCGATATATACTGCTCCCATGGGAAATGAGACCAACAGCAGAGATGCCATCCTACGTTGCGCCCTGGGGCTGTTCTCGCGACGGGGCTATGACGGCGTCGGCGTCGCGCAGGTCGCTGAGGCGGCAGGCGTCACCAAGCCGACGCTGTACTACTTCTTCCACAGCAAGGAGGGGCTGCTCTCGGCCGTGCTTGAGGAGCGCTATGCCGCGTTCAACCGCGCTCTGGGCGCGGCCTGCGCCTACGAGCCGCACCCGCATGAGTACGGGCGCGACGTGCGGCCTGCCCTGCTGCGCGTGGCACGCCTCTACTACTCCGCCGCGCAGGAGGACAGCGAGTTCTACCTCCTCAGGCTGTCTTTGTCCTTTGCGCCGCCCGACTCTGCGGTGGCCAGGATGGCAAAGCCGTACGCGCACGAACAGTACGCCATCGTCACCCGCTTATTTCGCGGCATTGCCACGTTCCACGGGGGCGTTCGCGGCCGGGAGCTTTCCTGTGCGGCCCACTTCGTCGCGATGCTCAACGCCGACGTCGCATTCTGGCACCAAGGCAAGGGACGGTTGGACGACGAGCAGGCCAAGGCGACGGTGCGCCAGTTCATGCACGGTATCTTCTCGTAGGGCGGGGGCGGGGCGGAGGGCTCAGGACAGCGAGACGGCCGAGTGCGCCGAGACGCCGCCCGAGGCTCTCCGGACGGTCCAACGAGAGGACCGTCCGCTTGCGGGACCCAGCGCAGGCCTAACCCCTCATGTTGTAGATGAGGCTGACAATGCCACAGGCCAGGCCACCGATAAGCCATGGGAGCCAGAAGAACGACGACGCTGCGGCGCTGGCCGTCCCAAGGTAGGGAGAGAGGAACAGGAGCGACAGGGCAATCGCCGTGACAACGAGCATGATGATGCCACAGGTGGCCCCAAGTCGGGCGCTACGATGCTTTTGTATCACGAGCGCGTCGGCGTCACCCGCACCCAGCTCGCGAATCTCGTCATCGGAGAGGTTCTCCAAAGCGGCGTTGTTGTACTCGTCCACGTTGATGCGGTCATGCATGAGTGACGCGTAGACGAGCAACGCGACGCCCACCGCCACGCAGGCGAGAAAGGCGCTTCCAGTCCAGAAGACGCTGTCGTCGAGGCCGACAGCAAGCATGAGGCCCACGAAGATGGCCACGATGCCCCCAACGATGCCGCGGGAAAAGAGTCGGTTGGCTGCCTCCCTCTGGGTTGCGGTGTAGAAGTCCTCTACGTACGGGTGCGCCTTGGCGAACGCGTCGTGCCTGAGGCCCGCCGGGATGATGAAGCAGAGCCCGACGAGGGTGAGGGCAAGGAATACCAGGCCGGAGAGCGCGTCGTTGTCGATAGGGAGCATGTTGTGACCCAGTTCCTCGAAGAAGGCAGCCCCGGCCATCCCCAGGATGATGAGCGGAATGCCCACGGCCATGTTCCGTGCGTGCTGGCGCATGTGCTCTTCATAGCCGCACACGTCCTGGGCGGGTCCCTCCGCAATACCCAAGCCGGGCTCCTTCGGTCGGGTGGTAAGGTCGCCTTGCACGAGCTCGTCAAGCGTGCACCCAAAGATGTCACGCAGCTTGAGTAGCTTGTCCATCTCGGGATAGGCCTTTTCGGCCTCCCACTTTGTCACGGATTGGCGGCTCACACCCATGAGCATGGCGAGCTGTTCTTGGGTCATGTTGCGCGTGGCACGCAGGTGTTGGAGGTTGTCACGAAAGCTCATCCTGTGTCCTTTCATCGTCAGAGACTGGTGCGAATGGGGCTGTCTTGCGTACCCCGGCAATGACTACATTACGGTAGCGAGGAGCAAAATCCCACCAATCCACGGCTGCATTTTGCGGAACTTGCAATGCGCCCAACGGTTGCGCCCCGCAGGTCAGAGGCACTGCTACAGAAAATGTTGCAGCCATAGGGCATGAGGCATGGGGCCTCGGTCAGCGCCCCATGGGTGGGGTACTCCGCCTCATGGGTGGGGCGCTCGCTTGGGAGCCTTCGGGGTTGCTCGGTGTCCGCGATACCTTCGCTTGCGCTTTTGGGTCCGCCGCCCAAGCCACCCCCGCCTGTCCTCCTCGCGTCTCTCTCTTGCCGATGCCTTGCGGTCCTCCTTCGTGGCCTCGAGCTGACAAGACAGTGCCTGCTGGGCCTTGGTGGACGCCCCCACCCAGAGCTGCCCATCATGGCAGACGGTAAGGGTAGTGGACACATGGGATCCTTGCATGGCCTCCCCCCTTCTTTGCGTGCGCGTCGTGAGGAGAAGGGGCAACCCAGGAGGCAGGTTACTGACGCCACAGCGTGCAAGCGCACTCCACGAGCACCCAACGGGAGGGCTGCTTTCATCTCCGGCACATGTGGCGGGAACGCCTCATGGATCATGCAACATACGAGTCTACCCCATCCGGAGCTGACGTCAGCTTTCCGGGGCGGCCTCGCATCCAGACGCAACGAAACGCCTTGTCTTGGATGTCTTGCCCTGCCATCATCCGTGTCGGAGAGCCCCTATCGCCTCAAGGCACTCCCGTATGTGGGGATTCCACTCGAGTGATCATTCCATTCGGGAGCCTAGGGTACAAGAGGCAGGTGGGCACGACATAGCGCTAATCGACCGATAGGAGACTCCCCGCATGAATCCTCTGATCGTGTATTACTCGTATTCAGGTATAACGAAGGGACTGGCCGAGGACATCGCACTCATTACGGACGGGGACTTGAGAGAGATCGAACCCGAAGAGCCGTACTCCTTTTCGTACAACACGGCGGTGAAGGAAGTCAGGGCTCAGATTGAAAAGGGATACTGCCCACCGCTACGTCGAGGGGTGGAGAGCGTCGGCGACGCGGAGACGATCTTCATAGGTTCCCCTAATTGGCTTAGGACTTTTGCGCCTCCCGTTCTTTCATTTTTGAGATCGGTGGACTTGAGCGGGAAGACGATCATCCCATTCTGCACGCACGGTGGCGGAGGATTCG
>ERZ772967.467-NODE-467-length-32758-cov-4.067333_pt1 | contig 32758 bp, 30 predicted proteins | sample MGYA00511677_ERZ772967 | MGnify/ENA primary metagenome ERZ772967 (study PRJEB29015, sample SAMEA2737931) | human oral metagenome | biome: human oral; feature: human-associated habitat; material: dental | place: China | collected 2146 ...
ACCTTTGTTCGTTTTCAGGGGGTAGCAAAAACAAACGAAAACCATGATATGTTTGAAAAATTACGCTTGCAGAAACATCCATAAAAGCCTTGAACCTTTCCATAAATGTTTTATGATCTGTTTTTATCTTGTTTACAGATACTCACATCACGGCTTTTGACAGAGTGTCTTTTATGAATGCGTTCAGTGACAACCCTGCGCTTTGGGCAGTCGCCGCTATTTTGGCGTGCAAATCGGAGGGGATTCGGATATTGAAATTACCACTGTAAGATTTGTGCAGGGGTATATTATGCTCCTTACAATGGGCTATATAGTCATCTACCCCATTCTGAAAATCTTTTTTTAGTTCGGAGAGTGTGCTACCCTCATAAGTTATCATTGTTTTTGCATCAAGCCCCAAGACTTTGCCGTATAACGTATTGTCTTTAAGTTCGGCTTCTATACTTCCTACAAATCCTTTATAACGAAGTGTTTCCATTTTTTATATCAGTTTGTTATTTATTAAATATCCAAGTATGTCCTTTAGTGCTTTTTCTTTGATCACACTCGAGGGGTGTGGCTTATGGGCCAAATATTGCATTTATTGTTTTTTATTGTAGAATTTGATTCGCGATCCGGAGGTCTTCCCTTTACTCTCCACCTCAAATCCTAAGTAGGCGAATAGACTTCGTAGCTCGTCAAAAGTAAAATCTTTCGGGAGCTTGCGTATTCTTTTTACGAGTTTTTCTTTTTGGCTCATACAACGAGGAACTAATTTTCAGTTGCAAAGATACAAACTTTTTTGGAAAGCGCCTACTGTTTCCTGCTATATCCGTTTGGTTGAAAGGTTTTCCCCTCGTAAATCCCTGAACACGCTTGTTCTTCCATACCTTTGCTACAAAAAAACAGAACATCGTGATACAGTACATGAAGCAATACCTGGATTATGCGCATCACGCATTCCGGCTTCACCTTGCAATCCGCATGGCAGACATCAAACAGAAAGCATACAACAGGCAATACTTTGTCATGCCTATAGAAATCTCAAACGGCAAAGGAAAACTGGTCTCCGTCTCACGGAAAGAAGCTGTAAAGCTTCGCCGGATGAAATGGCTGCCCAAGAACTTCAACACCCTTGAGATGGAACAGGATGCGGTGAGTAGATAAATTGAATAAGTGAATTAATTTATCTTTTGATGGTTCGACAATCATTAAAATGGAATCAATAACAATCATGTCGGTCGGACGCAAAACATCGGAATCGAAGTTAAGTGTCATACCGGTAAATTTTAATTTTACTTTAATCTACCCTTATCTTCAGAAGTTTTCCAGGCTCACCAAAAAAAAGACAGCCGTCTTTCATGGAAACCAAAGAGCCTAAAGATTCCAACGTATTCTTATCGACTTTAAACAATTTATGAGCTGACAGGTCATTATATCTAAATTTCATCACATAAAAATCATCTTTACAGAAAAAAGAAACAGCCACATCATTACCATCCGAAAGCATATTGGTGGAATAAATCTTTCCATCTTCTGCGATACTGCGCATTAAATCCAGCGGGTTATCTTTTTTTACATCCGAAAAATCAGGCCACAAATAATGAAAATCCAGCTCACAAAGCACTTCGGCCTGTCCACCATGACATTTATAAATTCTCGGTTCAACAGCCGGCAAGTATAAGATGGTATCATTCGAAACTCTGGCAAACACATTATAGCTTGCAAATGTCACATTCTCTATTTCGCGAGGCACTGGCAAGACTGGTTTTCTGGAGTCTCCATCCACATATATCAGCTTATCCTTATTCGAACCATACGCCACATTACCACGGTCATACCACACACCGCCAGAGTTGCCACTCTCACAGAAGAAATGATTCGCTTGATCCTCGGCATCGTCTTTATATAGGAATGTAAAATTCTGATCCAAATATATTCGCTGAGAGGTAGAATAGGTATCAAGAAGCACTACTCCTAAAGGTATGACGTTGAAATCTACAATACCAACAAATTCATTCGGCCCATTCCCTCTTTTAGTATATGAATTCACAAGCGTACCTTCTGAATCATACAAATAAAGACCGGGATCCTTCCGTGAGTCCAGAATCAGTATCGAATCTCCCATCCATTCAAGCTTGGTTATATTTCCGGGTAAATGATTTGACAAAGAGTCATTTAATATAAGCACATCAATAGATAATGCCGCCTCCTTCAATGGCAGGGCATCATTAAGATTTACACTAATCATACCGGATTTCATCTCTGAACCTCTTTTTGTGCAGGATAATATCATTAGTGACATCATTATACCAGCTACACTGACTTTTAACAATCTCATACCAAGTTTTATATAAATATATTTTTTTTTATTTCAAACTTATCTGATGGAGAGAGAATATATACTTTAATTCTCTTTCCATTCCGTTTTTATCATCATCCTCCAAACAGAATGATTAAACGCTTCCTCTATTCATGGATTACCATGGAGTTCCAGGACAGCTGGCACCACCATTGGGATCACATTTCCAATGGCTCGGAGAATAAACTGTCACAATCCATCTTCCATTCCCGATTTCATTATCAGCCAATGCTTCCACATTTTTCAATGCTATCTCCGGAAAATCGGCATCCTTCTGCTTGTTCCGGTTCACTTCGTAGCCTGTAGCTACCATCACTGCGAAGGCAAATATCCCTCCTAAAATCGTTGTTCTTCATCACATTTTGGTTTTAAAGTTTGTTTTGCAAACATATAGCGTCTTTTTGATATATCCAAACAATGAGTTGTTTTTTTTATTATTAACAATTTCAACGCTGTTGTATCGTGTCCTGTCCTGAAAAAGGTTGACAGTTGTTTTGTTCTTATCGTTTCTTTTTTCTTTCATGATTTACGCCACTTTTGATGCATGTACTTGTTCTGAGGTAAGTAGATTCAAAGCCCAATGCGAAGCGTTGGGGAAAAGGCATCACATCCCGTCGGAAGGCTGTAAGCCTGAGGAAATAAATGTTGAGTTGTTTATTGTTTAGTTGTTGAGATGTTGAATTGTTGAGTTGGCTGAACGCTGACGGCTGAATACTAAACAAACATCTCAACAACTAAACGTCCGATCACACACGATAAAAATTCACAAAAGAGCCGATAAGCTCAGACAAAAGAGAAAATCAAATAACTAAAAATAGGGACACCAAGACAAAAAAATACCAATTATTAGGGATTGCCTATAACCACAGAACGGCCGTCCTTTGCATTTGTAATTTTAAAAAAATAAACATCATGAGAGCATTATTAAAAAAGTATTGGGTGGCATTATTTACAGCTACAGTGTTACTATCATGTACGGAAGAAGCGATTGTTTCTGAAGTACCGAAAACAGATTCGGAGCATGCCGATTTATCCGAAAATGATTACAAAGTTTCCATAGAAGAAGCCGAAGAGTATCTTACCGGTTTTTTGAAGCACTTAGACGATCCGTTAACGTACGGAAGCAACGGAGGCAGGAAAATTAAAAACGTAGAAGCTATTCGCAGTAATCGGCAGATACAAACGTATGCAAGCGAAAATGATTTACATGTTGATCTGGATACGTTAATGTACGCCATAAACTTCGAAAATGGACAAGGATTTGCTTTAATGGCTGCTGATCGTAGAACAACTCCGATCTATGCAATTATAGATGAAGGAGAATATAACTACGATGAAGCGATTAAAAATCCAGGATTTGCTCTGTTTATGCAGAATGCTATTGTAAAGGAATTAGAAGATATCAAAAACTATGAAAATGTGAATAAGACATCGCTCACTACATATAGTAATCTAGGGAATACTGGAAGAATAGATGATTGGAAGATATCTCAAAAGTATGGTCCATACATTTCGGTTCAATGGGGACAAGGTAGTCCATATGACAAATATTGTCCGGGAGTAACAGGATGTGGCATAACCGCCACAGCACAAATATTATCTTATCTAAAACCGAACTTAACAATAAGCTACAACAATTCTTACCCAATAAAATTAAATTGGCCATTGCTTACTAAAAAAAGACAATTGCTTGTCGATGAAGAAGGAGATGAAGCTATTGCTGTAGAACAAGTAGCAATCCTTATGCGTTATTTAGGTTTAACCTTAGATGCTCACTACTGGTCAGGAGGTACATGGATTAAGCCGTACAAAGGAGTAGATTTTTTGAAAAGATTGGGTTACCAGACAACATCTTTGAGTAAATACAATTTTAATACGATAAAAAAAACAATAGAAGACAAAGGAGTCATATATATAGTAGGCTTTTCAGACAAAGTTCGGATACTCTTTTGGAAAATTACGGATATCACGAAAGGGCACATTTGGGTTATAGATGGTTATGTTACTGGTAAACCATACTATATTTATAATAGAAGTAATCCTCCTAGCTATCATTATGGTCCAACAACCACATTGATACATTGTAATTGGGGATGGAAGGGAAAATACAATGGATATTTCGAAGATGACGTTTTCTTAATCGGAGGAGTAGCGCCAAGAGAATCATATGAACCTGATCCAGATCGAAGAAAGTCTTCTGATGGTTTTAAACAATACAAATACAATGTAGAGATAGCAACTGTAAAACCACAATAACATGAATTATAAAATATTGTCTTGTGTCTTAATCGGTTTACAGACTCTGCTCGTATCTTGTGGAAAACAGGGAGCAGAATATATATATGATGTAGGTCTACGTATTGAATATATTGATTCGACCCGGTATCCGATTCTTAGAAACCTGAAAATATACAAAGATAATCAGGAGATATTTCTGCACAATACAGACAAAAGCGATGCAGATATCGTATGGACGAAAGATGACAGAAATATCGCTTGCGAAGCTTATTTATATGGGCAGAAACATTATGCCTATTTATATTCAAGCATCACGGAAGATATTGACATGTATGCCCCCAAGCATACGCGTTCGTATCAAGTGTATTTAAAACTCCCTACGATATTCGGCTCTGAGCATACCGAAGAGTTCGAAATATCGTATGAGGTAAAACATCGGATAGGCACTCCCCGATATGCAAAATACAAAGGAGAGATTTTGAAAACCTGTCCCATGGAAAACACCTCGGAAATAGATGCACTGTATCGCAGTGGAAAAGCTTTTGCCGTATTTAGCAAATCTTCTTTTATCAAATTGGTTATCCCTGTAGATACAGCCGGAATAAAACCGAAGTAAACTCAGGATTTTGGAGTGTATCAAACGACGGCCGATATTCTGCCGACAAAAATTTCGCTGTCGGGCAAATATCGGCCGTTTTTATTAGTTTCAGGTATGTGTTCAAAGAGAAAGATAACAGGCTATATTAGACGAAGAACAATGGCTCTTCTTTTGCTCCTGTTGATTATAACTTCGTGCGATAAAGATGATCTACCCGATCCATCATCGCGGACTATACTTGTCTATATGGCCGGCGACAACAACTTGAGTTCGGAAGTAAGAAAAAAGTTGCGTGCCATACGTGCCGGCTGGAAAGAATGCAACGATGAATTGTTGGTCTATGCCGATGTACGAAGAAAAGGAGCTGTATTGATGCGGATGCGTGGCGGAGGTTCCACCGGAGGCACACAATTAGATACATTAGCCGTTTACGGAGTTGAAAATTCGGCTTCGGCCGGAGTGTTGAGCCGTGTTTTGAATGAGGTAAAGACATCTTATCCCGCTGCAAGCTATGGAATGATCTATTTCTCGCATGCCAGTGGATGGTTACCTTCCGGTAATTTGCAAAATCCACTCGAAACACGTTCTTTTGGTATCGATAATGACACAGAAGCACGAGGTTCGGAAACCGAACTGTCGGATTTTGCGGGAGCTATTCCTGATGGCAGTCTGGACTTCATCCTCTTCGAAACATGTTTGACGAGCGGTATCGAAGTCGCTTTTGCACTCCGTAATAAAGCAGATTATCTGCTAATGTCTTCAGCAGAAATCCTTAGTCCGGGGTTCAACGACACCTATCGGAATCATCTGATGACACTTTATAACCGATCACTAACCATACGGGAGTCTTTGGAGCGATTTGCCGAACAACATTTCAGTCATACGAATACCCTCGATGGGGCTTACAGATCGGCAACCCTCAGTCTGATTCGCACTTCGGAGGTAGAACCATTGGCTGCGCTTTGTCGTGAAGTACTGAAAAGTCAGCCTTTGAATGATACGATACTTGATGTAACAACCATACAGCAATTCGATCGACCGGGAGCATATCACGACCGGCCTGCTGTAGTTCGCTACTTCGATTTCGGAGAAACAATAAAACGTATCGCCTCTCCCGAACAATATCACCTCATTGAAATGCAACTGGCTAAAACCGTTGTTTGGAAAGCCGCTACTCCGTATTTTATGATGAGTCCGCTTGATAGCAAAAATGTATATCAAGGATTTGAAGTCAAAAAACACAGCGGCTTAACCTTGTATATCGAACGGGCTGCTCTTTCAGCTTTAAACACAAGCTATCGCCGAACGGACTGGTATCATGCCACACGTTAAACCCAGATTCCGCAATAGAACAAATATAAGAATGAATTTAATTCGGGCTTTCAGCCCTCCAAACAAGGTATGGGCATCGATTCCCCACCCTCGCAGGATGGGGCTGAAATAATTCGGGCTTTCAGCCCTTATAAATCCCGCAGAGGCGGTGAGTTCTTAAATTGTTGAGATGTTTAGTTGTTGATTCGTTGATTTGTTGATTTGTTGATTCGTTGATTTGTTGATTTGTTGGCTCTGCTGATTGCTGAAAGAGCCCTGAAAGGGCGTAATAATTCAGCCCAATGCGAAGCGTTGGGAAAAAGGCATCGTATCCCGACGAAGGGCTGTAAGCCTGACGTAATTGAATGACTAACCTATCACACGAGAGGATAGCGAAGAGGCCGGATCGAAAATTACTGTTTCAATCCGGCCTCCATGCGTTCACCTTCCTTTCCGTACAAGGGGCAGGTACTCCCCCGCCCCGTCGCTTGCGGTCATCTTTTTTCTTACGGCTGCCCGTCTTTCTTCGTACCGGCGCGACGCGCGAGCAGGTCGGCATAGCGTTTGCGTATGACGTTGATGGCCGTCAGCAGCTCGTCCCAGGCCGCATCGTCGGGATAGGCGTTGGCCATGGTGACGATGTAGTTACAGAGCGCCGTATAGTCGGCCACGAGCGTGCGACGCATCGCTTTGATGTCGGCCACGGGTTGCTCGGCTGTCGTGGCGCGACGGTCGGCCGCTGCCGCGCGGTAATCGTCGTTGGTGGCGCGTACGGCATCGACTTCGGGCTGCATGCCGAGCGTCGCGATGGCCGAGGCATACGGTTCCTTGGTCAGGTCGTTCAGGAAGTTGTCCGTGGCTCCCGTCTGCTTCTTCACATTGAGCCGGGGCAGGCTGCGGTGGTGCGCCCAAAGCGCGTCGAGCGCGTCGAAAGCTTTCCGTTCGGCTTCTTTTTCGGCATACTCATAGTATTGCAGCTTACGCCCGAAGCGGCTCACGGCCACATCGCGCAGGCGGTCTTTTTCGTTCAGCACCTGGGTGTACGGGTCTTTTTGCGGATTACGGGTAACGACTTCGAACGGGTCGATCCCGTCTTTCACATTGTGCAGATACCGTTTCAGCGGCGCATCGGTTCCCAGCAGCACGGCTGCTTTCTTCTCGGTGTCGGACACCGTTTCACGTAACATCGGAATCAATTCCATCTGTTGCAAGCGGGCAACATTGTAAACATGCAGTGTTTTCATTTCGCCTCCTTTTTTTAAAAATTTCACATCATAATAGTTCATTCATTGCTATTCGGGCATAAATATACGATAATCATTTGAATAATAAACCTGTTTATGTATTTTTTCTCAAAAAAAAATTACACCCGAAATATTTTTCTTCGTCTTCTACCTTTAATATATCTCCGGATACTCAGTTTCCAGGGCAAAAACAGCTGTTTGAATGCCGGATACTCAGTTTCCGGCGACGGGATGTACGCCTTACCCGCGGTTTATTTCACTTCGGCAGGCAGGGCGCCGCCTTCGCGCATGCCTTTCTCTACGGCGTCCCACATGTCTTTGTGAATAATGTGGACGATGTCGAACACCATCAGTCCGTCGGACTTGGCGAGGTTCATCTTGATCGATTCGGTCAGTCCTTCAGGGTTTTCATAAAATTGATCGACCAGAATACCGCCCAGAAATTTGTTTTCGCCAAGCACGCGGCGCAAGTTCTCGCACGAGCCTTCCACGCAGTACCAGATGTTTCTCTGCGCCTGCATGTCGGTTTCGTTCTGCACCGCTTTGTCTTCGGCCAGATAGGCTTCCTTGGTGATGCTCGTATAGTAATTGCCGACCATGTACAGGTCGATCAGTTCGGCATATCCGGTTTTTTGATACGTCGGCGAAGCCCAATCGAATTCTTTCGACGGATCGTACTCCTTGCTCGCAAAATTCACGCCTACTTCGTAATACGACGGATACCACGCGCCGGTATAAGTGCCGAAGCTCAACGCCGGATTCACGGCTTTGATCTCGTTACGCGCCTTCTCCATAAAATCGCGGATGTTCATCGCCCGCCATTCGAGCCATTGCAGGTAATGCTTGCCTTTTTCGGGGTAGTACGCTCCCTTATCGTCCTTCTTCCATTCATAGACGTCTTCGGGGAATCGTTCGACTTTCGCGCCCAGATATTCCTCGAACTTCGCGCGCGACAGTTCGGAGAAATCGGCCATAAAACCGTCGTAACGCACACGGTCGAGGATGATACCGTCGAGCGACGGGTACTTTTGCACCACTTCGCGGAAAATATTCAGAATATACTCCTGATATTCGGGGATGATCGGGTTCACCATCGCCGAATATTTTTTCGGAACCGACATGATGGGCACCAATCCCTGATCGGGAGTATAAGCGATCGTTGCCCACTCGGGATGCTCGCCGAATACGACGCCGGAATTTTTGTAGTTATACCCGGCCACGAACGTATTCAACGCCGCGTGAATTTTCAATCCGTTGGCGTGAGCCCGCTCGATGAAATAGCCGAGGAAATCGAACGATTCGTCCCGTTTCACGCCTTCCCATTCTTCGAGGAACGGCGCGTAAGCGCTGCGATACAGCACATGTCCCGAGATGGGACGTACATCGACTACGGCGTCGGTGAACCCGAGCGATTGAATCTTTGCCAAATAAAAATCGATCGAATCTTTGTGGTTGAAGCGCTCGAAATTGGCCGTGGCATCGAACCACATCAGTTTAGGAGTCTCCGTTTTTACTTCCGTTTCCGTATTTGCCTGCTTCGTTTGACATCCCACGGCGAACAGCGCGCATAAAATCGCGCAAATCATGGTTGCTTGTTTCTTCATTTATTTACTTGTTTCTTGTCGGTTGTATACTTGTTTTATATTGGTTTCCGAATCGGTCGGTGGCTACGATTTCGACGGTCGATTGCCGCGAGGCGGGCGTCGCCCGAAACATGTGCGCCGTTTTAATCGGTGCAATCCATTTAAACCTCAGCCGGTCTTTGTCGGCACACATGGTCACGACTTCGGGATCAATACCGTCGAAACGGGTCATCTCGCCCTGAAGGTGTCCGTCCTCGTACCATTCGACCTTCCATCCGGCATCCCAGTTCCAGATGTTCACCGTCACGTCGTCGGGAAATTCCGTATTGGCTCCGACCGGAAAACCACGCATCTGATAGTCGCGCGGATGACCGGCGCTCTTGAAATACCACGTTACCCGGTCGCCGTCGACCTCGTACACCCCGTAGCCGAGCGGCGTACCGTCGAGGCAATACGCTCCCTGCCACCACGTACCGCAGATGGCCGCCGTGTTATGTTCGTACAGTTGCGGCGAGTGTACGATATTCTTATTGTAGTGCATGTGTCCGGTCAGGATATGCGCCTGATAGGGTTTCAAGAGTTCAAACAATCCCTGCGCGTTGATCGTTTGTCCGCCCATTTGCTCATTCGAATACGTAAAGGGTTCGGGGTTCTCGGCCAGTCGCGCCGGAATATGCATCGCCACGAAGACGGTACTTCCCGCAGGCACATGCGACAAGTCCTGCTCCAACCAGCGAAACATTTTTTCGGTGATATAGCCCATGTAGAAATGATCGCGGCCGATGTAAAAAACATTGTCGAGTACGATGTAATGTACTTTGCCACGGTTGAACGAATAGTAGGCCGGCCCGAAATGACGGGTATAGGTGGCTGTCGACAGTTCGTCGGTGCGGCCTCCGTAGTGCATGTCGTGGTTGCCCAATACGCGGTAGAAGGGGACTCCGACCTTGCTCAGTTCGTCGATATAACGCGAGTAAAGCTGCGGCTTGTCGCCCACGAGATCGCCGCAATCGATGCCGAATACATCACCTTGCGTGTACGCGTCGACAGTTTGCCGGCAATCGGCGACGATATCGACGTACGAGGCGAAATTCTCTTCGCTGAAAAACTGCGGATCGGCATGTACGACGAGCAAATGACGGTGATCATCCTTCGGATTCCGGCGGAGGGAAAAGTCATGCCGTTGCGGTTTCGCGCGGTCGATCGCCCGATAGAACCGTGGAATACCCGCACTGTCGGGAGGCAGATACCCCGCCGGCGTCGATACATAGACGAACTCGGCCGTCGGATCGGTCGCGGGCAACACGTAACGCCCTTCGCGATCGGTCGTCACACACGTTTGTCCGTCGGTAACGACAACGTTCGACACGCCTTTTCCTTCACATGTCACACGGCCTTCGACGGCCGTCTGCGCCGAGGCTTCCGGAGCGTTCCATCCTCCGCCAAACACGACGCACCCTAATACATACACAAAAAATCGTTTCATACGTTTCTGCTTTTCTTGAAAATAAATTTTGATCGTAATAAAAAATGTGTTCTGCTACTTACTGCTGTTTCCGGTAGCCAGCCGGATACCCTCTTTGGCATAGTTCCACTGATTGGCCAGTTTCAGATGGATCATATCGAAAAGGAAATATCCGTCGCAAGCGTCCATGCAAGCTTTGACGGACTTCACAATGGCCTCGTTTTCCTGCGCGGGCGTAGCTATATTTTTCGGGTCCCAGTTACCCACATCGGGACCACCGGCCACCATCGGACAATCCTTTCGGATTTTCTCTTTCGCCAAACGGCAGAATCCTTCCATCGTCCACTCCGTACTTCCATAGACCTTGAGCGGCGAGGCGTAAGCTCCGATCAGCATCTGATCCATCAGGTCGGCATACCCGTACTTGCGGTATTCGGCCGAAGCCCAACGGTAATCGGAAGCGGAATATTTCTTGCTTGCCCAGTTGACACCCACTTCGTAATAAATAGAGTACCAACCGCCGACATATACGCCGAACTTCACCTTCGGATTCGTGTCTTTAACCGATTTACGGGCTTTCGCCATAAAATCGTGCATCACTTTAGCACGGAATTCGAGCCATTTCTTAAAATAAGGAGGATAAGACGTCATCTTGTTTATATCGGCCATCGTAGCGCCTTTAGGCAAAATATCGTCGGGGAAATTGTTCACTTGCTTTCCGATATAAGCCTCGAATTGTTTGCGCGTCAGATCGGAGAAATCGGACTGAATACCGTCGAAGCGTCCGCGGTCGAGAAAAATCCCGTCCAAGTCGTATTGAGCAAGGTCTTTCAGCAAGGCGCACAAGTAGTCTTGCACTTCGGGGTTTACGGGATTAAAAAATTTGGTGTTTCGCAGACCGTTATTCAAGGTATTCGTAATACCGGACGCGAGATTTTCGGAGGTTGCCCAGTTCTTTTTCGAGGCATCGCGAAAGAGGATGCCTTCCGCTCCCAGCGAGTTACTGTTGCCGCCGGTCATGGTGTTGAACCCGGCATGTACTTTCAAGCCCAAGCGGTGTCCTTCGTCGATAAAAGCCTGAAGATAGTCCCACGTTGCCTTCCGTTCGATTTTCGTATACGTACCTTTCACCCAAGCTCCCAGCCAACTAACCGGTTTGGAACCGGGCACGGAAGAACGAAAGAGAATATCTCCGCTGGTCGGACGCACATCCACGACCACATCGGTAAAACCGGCGTCTTTGGCAAGCGCCAGATCACGGGCAATGTTCTCCTTGCTGTCGGCAAAATCGGGGAAATTGGCGGCCGCATCGATCCAGATAAAGCGGGGTTTCTCCGAAGCCGGCGTGACATCGGGTGTGTCCGGTTTTTTCGGCCATTCCCAGGGCAATTCTTTCTTTTCTTCTCCGCAGGCGGAAAGAAGCGCAAAAATAAGAAGCAATAAATAAGCGTATGGATATTTCATCGTAAAACATAAAAAAAGGAAGGGGCATTGAATCCCCTTCCCCGTAAAAACAATTGATAATTACATCAGTTTACTTACATCGATACAATCGAACTCATAAGCATCGACCCCTCCATTCGTGCCGAAGAGATACAACACCATTTTCAATCCGTCGGCAGAAACTTTCAAATGAATATCTGCCGTTGAGTTTGCGTTGTTGTCGGTCGGTAACGAAGGCGATTTATATACGAGCGCATTATCCCCTCCGATGCTCGAAGGAACCGTCACATCGAAAATGAAACCGATTGCGTTCGCTGCATAGAATTGACTGCCTAAAGCAAGGTAAGCAGCTCCGTTAAATACCACTAAATCGAGTGCATGGTTCACATGATTATCTATTCCCAGACCGGTTAAGTTTGCCCCGGTATTCAGCGTTCCATCTGCATTGAAGAACCCGACGGCATTCACAGGACCGTAACCGGCAATAAACAAACCTTTGTTCAAATCTTTCTCTATAGCGGCCACATCGGCGACAAAGTTCCATTTAATCTTCGTCTCATCGGCAGTGTACACCTGCGGTTCCTGCGACTTCAATACGCCACCGGTTACCGTCCAGTAAAGAACATTGCTCGACTTATCGGCAGGAGCGAAAATGATCGCATCTCCATCCAGACTTCCGGTAACAGATATTCGGCGTCCCGATACGGGAGCATTTTTGAATTCAATGTACTTCTCCGGCCCGGCCGTATCCTTTATTCTGTAGATCGTCAACGTTCCTCCGGCTTTGTTGTTGTAATTCGAGATAAGCAAATTATCATGATCATCATTCGTAATAAAGAAGTTCCCCAAACTGGATTTGAAAGGCAACGAAATAGCACCTACCTTTTTGCCCGTGAAACGGTCGACATACGTCAAATCGGAATTCCGTGTATTGATAAACACATATTTGGAAGATACGGCGATACCGGTACTCCAGTGATTACCTTGATTAATCCCGATATCGGAAAGACGAATGCTGAACAGTTGTTTGGCACTTTCTTTACGCAATCCGTACGGAATCTTATCGGGAATAAGAATTTGCACCGTATATTTCTGTGTCGATCCATCATGAGCCGTTACCGTATATTCCACCGGTTTACTGAAATCCTGCGGCAACGACGGATCGGGAGAAACCGTAGCATGTGCCGATACTTTGATGGTCGGTACCATGTTCGAGATATCCAATCCTCCGGAAATAAGTCCGATCATTTTCTTATCTTCGAAAATAATCCCTTGTATTCCTTTGGAAAGCGAAAACTCGGTGATCATTTTCTTGGAACTCTTCCGACGTTCTCCTTTGACCGTCAGTCTGGCTTTCGATCCGTTCGGCGAAATAACGGTAATCTGATGTTCCTTCGTCAAATCAAAGATACCGCCTAATCCCGGTTCTACGGTCACATTATTCGGTAAAGAAGCATACAGCTTCATCTTCGTCAGATCCGTCTCGTTGTTGCTGTCTTCGGGATAGAACCAGGGAACAACAAATGTCAACACATCTCCGTCGTTATAAGGAGCGGCTTTCTCGGGATAAAAGTCTCCCGACCCATCGGAGAATTTAACATTAAATCCGTGTGCTCCGGCCGAAGATTCATCCATCACCAACTCCTCGGGAGTTTGGCAGCCTGTTAATGATAAGACTATGCTGCACAATATGCTAAAATAAATATTTTTCATCTTTCTTTCTGTTTTTATTTCCATTCATCTAATTGCTGAATAGCCGAATTGTTGGCAAGTTCGGCAGAAGGTATGGGAAACGACTTTTGAAGTCTTTCGGTATATTTTCTTACCTGATCGTCTACAACCACATACTGATAACTGAACGTATCTCCGGCCTTTTCTATTTTCAACCCATGAAAACGCACGTTGTTAAGCTCCGCCATGGCTCTGTTCCACCGGCGAAGATCCCAATAATATTGTCCTTCAAAAGCCAGTTCCACTTTTCGTTCATGACGTACAGCCTGCATTAAAGCATCGCCGGTTTTGGCGCTCCAAGGCAGACTTACACGTTTCCTTACGGCAGTAAGCGCTTGATTAGCCGTTGCCGCGTCTTTCAATTCGGCCGCAGCCTCCGCCAAATTCAAGTACACTTCGGCCAGACGAATTTCGATCCAGGGTTGTGTGCTGAGATTTTTTTCCACATCCGTATTCTTTTCATCCAGATTTTTTCTCAAGAAATACCCGGTAACGGTATGTCCGTTCGACGCCGAAGCAGAGCCATAGTCCTGAAAGCCGTCGGTACCTCCCACAAAAGCTTCAATTTTACGACCTTTCCAGGAAGCGCCATTGTAGAGTATGGAAGCTTTGAAACGAGGCTCCAACAGTTCGTATGGCGGTGTTTCGGTTGTTTTGGAACGCCATTTACTCCAATCGGGCTTTCCTCCGGTTGCCAGTTCATATTCTTCCACCATTTCCTGCGTAGGACCCGCCAAAGCCCCCAGTCCGGCATAATCGCCTCCGGGCACGTAGTTCTTGTCGAAGTTATGCGTTGGGGCAGGGGAAACATAGCGGAAATACAGGATCGCTTCCTTGTTTCCCTGCTCATAGCTCGCAAAAGCTTTTCGATATTCAGGATTGAGTTCGTACACAAGCCCCCCTTTATCATCTTTCAAATCGATACATTCCTGAGCGGCTGTTTTGGCCTTATCCCACCGCTGGGCATAAAGCATCACTCTTGATTTAAACGCCAAAGCCATTCCTTTCGTCAGGCGTCCCGATTCGGCAGCCGGACGGGTAACAGGCAGAGAAGCGATGGCTTCATTCAGATCCTTTTCGATGAAATCCCATCCTTCGGCTTCCGAGGCTCTCGGATTGTCTTTGTGAGAAGTCGGCTTATCTAATAAAATGACGCTCTTATGGCGCTTCATCAATTGGAAATAAAGATAAGACCTGAAGAAACGCAACTGTCCTTCATAATCTTTTTTCTTCTCGTCGGGAAATTTAGCAAACTCATTTAGTCCCAACAAGGCCTCATTCACTCGGCGCACTCTTTCGTAAGCGTCGTTCCAAACACCGAGCGAGTTCTGGTCGGGCGTGATACGTTCGGGGTAGTACGCGTAGAGATTAGGCGTACCTACTCCCGCAACATTTCCGGCATATTTGAGTTGGTCGGTAAGACCATCGGTCAGCAGGGTTGCGCCGAACTGTCCGTTTCCAAAGTTTCCGTAAGTTCCTATATAAGTATAAAACCCATTTAAATAAAGGGTGGCATTTTTTTCACTTTCCCATGTGAACTTATTCGAATATTTATTGGTAGGCGTAGGATCTAAAAAGTCCTGACAGCCGACAAAAAGAATAAAGCCGAATAACAAGATCGTATGATAAAATTTATTTTTCATAATTTGCTTATTTTAGAAAGTAATGTTTAATCCGATACTGTACGTTTTCTGTTGAGGATAATACCCGTTGTTTACATCGGGAGCCTCCGGATCGATATACGGCATGTGACTTAATGTAAACAAGTTCGATCCTGAAACATAAAGGCGCAAATTATCAGCCCCTATCTTCTGTATCATTCTTCTAGGGATGCTGTATCCTAATTGAACACTTTTGAGACGCACATAGGAACCGTCGATAAGCCATAGCGTATTGGCGTATCCGTTGTTGTCGGGTTCGAGTGTCAGACGCGGATATTTGGCATTCGGGTTATCCGGCCGCCATGCGCCTTCCATCAGGTAAACGGGAGAGTTTCCGCCTCCGTAGAAAGGACGTGTAAACTGCGTGTTATCCCAACCCACTCCGTAGTAAGATCCCATCAACGCGACATCCGACATCGCTCCGCCCTGAAACAGTGCCGAGAAGTCGAATCCTCTCCAGTCGGCCCCCAGATTCAAACCGGCAATCAGTTCGGGATAGTTGCTTTTGCCGATAAACGTACGGTCTTGATCGTACGTAATTTTTCCATCCCCATTGAGGTCTTTATACTTGATGTCTCCCGGACGGGTCGGTTTACCTGCCACAACGGCCGAATTGGCAATCTCTTCTTCGCTTTGGAACAGACCCAACGCGATAAAACCTTCTTTTTGTCCGACGGTACGTCCGTTATTCTTCTGCCAATAAGGGATATTCGGGCTTTGGTCCCATTTGATTATTTTACTCCGAGCCCAGCTCACATTGGCTCTGATTCGGTAGTTCAAGTCATTGATGCGATTATTATGAGAGAGCGTCAATTCAAACCCGCGGCTATCTACAATCCCTTCATTCACGTAAATAGGGTAATACTTTCCGACAGAAGGCGGATAAGAAGAAGGTTTGCGCAGAATATCGGAAGTCACTTTATAAAACGCGTCGAATTCTACGCCAAGTTTGCCACCCCAGAACATGGACTCGAGTCCAAAGTTATAGGTGGTAGCTACTTCCCAAAGCATATCGGGACTTGCTACGACATCGGTCATCAATGCCCTCTGAGGAGTTTCTCCGAAGATAACCGATGCGTTTTCCGAAATAAACTTCATGTAGCTCAGGTAAGAGAACGGATCCACCGCCGCATCATTCCCCAATTTACCGTATGAAGCCTTTATTTTCAGATCATCGACAAAAGAGAGGTTCGAGTTGTTTTTGAAGAAATCTTCGTTCGAGATTCTCCATCCCAAAGAGAGCGCGGGGAAAAAGTCCCAGCGTTTATTCTTCGCAAATTTATACGATCCGTCATAGCGACCCGACAGTTCGGCCAGATATTTCTGTTTGTAGGCATACGTAATACGTCCGACATAGCCAGCCCGAGGAGATGTTTTGCTTTCTCCGCCAAACCCTTTTCCGATATCGCTGATCTTATTCATCAGGTCGAGCTCTTCCAAACCGAGAATATCCAGATCAATCCCGGATACATGAAATTTATTGAATCTTCTGTCGGAATGTTCATAAAGGAACAATCCCGTCACATCGTGATCGCCGAACGTATTGGCATAGTTGATCGAATATTGGCCGGTAAACCGGGATGCTCTTCCCATCGACTCGGTCAGAGAAGGTCTTGAGATGGCCTGAAAATTATTTTTAGTGTAAAATTTATCCGTATGCAATTGGGTAATATCTGCCCCCATCAACTCATACGTATTCTTAAAATTCTTTCCGTACGTATAGTCATGGTCGTAGCTTAACATCGCCTTGACATGCAAGCCTTTTATATGGGGGATATTCCATTTCAAAGAGAGGTTGCTTTGCAAAACCGCCATGGTTGTATTGTTGTATCCCGATAAATCTCTTGCAGCAATCGGGTTCATCGGTATCGGATTCACTTTCGAACCGGTAGGAACGCCTTCGTATTCTTTCGGAAGGAAGGGTAAAGCCTTCACCGCTTGCCTGAGGATACTGTAACTATGAGCGCTTCCTTTGATTCCGCCACCTTGTCCTGCGTCTAAAGCCGGAGCTTTTCTTTCTTCCAGCCGGGCACCAATATCTAACGATAAAGACAGGTTTTTCGTGATATTGGCATCTACATTGCTACGAATGTTATAACGTTCGAAATCGAAGTTCTTGATATTTCCCTTCTGATTATAATATCCGGCCATAACATAGTACTTCACATTTTCATTTCCTCCGTTTACGGCAATATTATGATGTTGGGTATGTCCTGTCTGGAAAATCTCATCCAGCCAATTCGTATTTCCCAGTTTACCGCTCGGATCCCCGTTTCTCATTTTATTCACGTCTTCTTCCGTAAACAAAGGATCTCTTCCGTCCATTTCGCGGGCTTTGTTATAGTAATACGCATATTGAGGACCATCAAGGAATTTCGGGAAAGCGGTATTTTCGTTCGCTGAAAAACTCGTCGAATACGTGATTTTAGTCTTCTGAGCAACACCTTTTCTTGTAGTAACCAAGATGACTCCATTAGCTGCCTGCATTCCATATACCGCTGCTGCCGAAGCATCTTTCAGGATGGTAACAGACTCAATTTCATACGGATCAAGTTGATTATAAGAACGCTGCACCCCGTCGACCAAAATGATCGGAGCATTGTTTCCGGTCGTTGAAAATCCTCTTACCAAGATGCTGGCATCGTCGCTACCCGGCTGCCCCGATACCTGCGTAGAAGTAATACCCGGCAAACGCCCGGTAAGCATCGAGGAGATGTTCGATACCGGATTCTTTAACAGCTCTTTTCCCTGAATCTGTACGACAGACCCTGTAACGCTCACTTTCTTCTGCGTGCCGTAACCGACTACGACCACTTCGTCCAAGAGTTTAGTATCGTCTTCCAGCACAATAGAAAAGTCTTTACGGTTTCTGACCGGAATTTCCTGTGTCACGTAGCCGATGTACGAAATCTGAAGAACGGCCTTCTCCGGCACCTCGAGCGAAAAATGCCCGTCGATGTCGGTGATCACACCGTGGCCTGTGCCTTTCTCCACGACATTGGCTCCGATCACCGGCTGCCCTTCGGCATCAACCACTTTTCCGCTGAGACGTCGCGAGGCCTGAGTAACCGATTGTTTAGCGGCCTCTTGTTTGTCTTTCGAAAGGACGATATAAGAACCGTCGATCCGATACTTGATACCGGAATTGCCGAACAATTCCTGCAATGTCTCCCGAATCCCCTGCTGACGTACATTGAGGGAATACTCGTGCTTGATGTCTACATCGCCCGAGTAAATGAACAAATAGCCGGACTGAGATTCGATTTCATGAATAATCTGTTCGAGACAAACGTTGCTTTTCTCAAGCGAGACTTTGTTCTCCTGCTCCGACAATACGCCGGCATGTATACTACCGGAAGCCAGTAAAAACGATAGCACAAACATGTTCGTACATCGGAACAGGTTTCTGAATGAAGGATTCCGTTTATCCGGATTCTTCGATAAATGTTTTTTTGCCATATTGTTATATGTTTTTTATGATGGAATTAGATATTTAGCATGAATTTTCAGCGAATGTAAATGACCGACTCGGATTCGTCACGTTCAAACACATAACGCTCTTCTTGTTGAAGCAGACGCAATATATTTTCCATTCCGTCCGATATGCGGAACTTACCGCTGAAAACCTTCCGCCTGATCCGGTCATTTTCGATCCGGACCGTAATGCCGTAACATTTTTCAAGGCGAGACATCAGTTCTTCAAAGGGAGTGTTCCGGAAGCAAAGCAGCCCTTCGCGCCAGCGGTAACTTTCGTACTCATCGATCGCCGTCACTGACAGCCGCCCATTTGTTTCGACAGCTTTCTGATTCGGTGCCAGCCTGATGGAATGAAGCGGATCGTCCGCAACCGTAATTTCAACAGCTCCCTCCATCAAAGCCGTAGAGAATGATCTCGAGTCAGTATACGATTCGACATTAAACTTCGTACCCAGCACGTTGATATCGTAGCGTTCGGTATGCACGACAAAAGGATGACGGGCATCGTGGGCGACCTCGAAATAAGCTTCGCCATTCAGCTCTACCTCGCGAACGTCGTCCGAAAAATACGAAGGATAGGTAATAACCGAACGAGCATTGAGCCACACGTTCGTACCGTCCGGCAGACGAAGATTCGCACGTTGCCCAGCCGGAACGGTAAGCGTATGCCTTTCCGATCTGACTTCGTTCATCTTCGCCGAGTAAACCGAGAAAGCTATTCCGGCAACTACGGCCGCCACAGCGACAATTTTCAACAGCTCCACTCCTATTCTGCGATAAACTCTCCGTTGTTTTTCAACACGCAGGATAGATGTTTCCTCTTCGTTTTCTGACAAGATCAGCGCGTCGAAAAATGCACGTTCGGATATCAGTTCCTTCATGTGTTCCTCCGATTCGGCCAGCCATTCCTTGACTGACCGTACCTCTTCAGATGTAGCCGTTCCGTCGAAAAAACTATGTAACGTTTCGCGTTTCATTCATTATCGTTTGTATATAAAGCAAACATTTAGGCATAAACCCTAAATAAAATCAAAAAAAAGTCGATTCATCTCTTCTCAACAATATACATCTGCGCTTCGGATAAGAAAGAAACGTTGATTCAGAATGGAAAGCTTGATTTTTTATCCATAACGCTTGAAAGCAGGCGGATTTTTATGTAAATTTGCAGAGCAAACCATAAAACGACAAAAGACACGAATCATATGAATTTTACGAAAGTAAAAGATATCGGCGATGTTCGTCAGGCTATAAAAGAAGCCTTGGAACTTAAGAAGAACCGTTTCCAATATCACGAAGTGGGCAAAAACAAGACGGCATTGCTTATTTTTTTCAATAATAGCCTGCGTACCCGACTAAGTACACAAAAGGCTGCTACTAATTTGGGTATGAACGTTATCATGCTCGATGTCAATCAGGGAGCGTGGCGGCTGGAAACCGAACGGGGAGTAGTAATGGATGGTGACAAAAGCGAGCATTTGCTGGAAGCCATTCCCGTTATGGGGTGTTATTGCGACATCATCGGGGTACGCTCGTTTGCGCGTTTTGAAAATAAGGAAGACGACTACAGCGAAAAAATTCTTCAGCAGTTTATTCGCTACTCCGGCCGACCGGTCTTCAGCATGGAAGCCGCCACGCGCCATCCTTTACAAAGTTTTGCCGACCTGATCACGATTGAAGAATATAAACGTACAGAACGTCCGAAAATCGTGCTGACTTGGACGCCGCATCCGCGCGCATTACCGCAGGCCGTGCCCAATAGCTTTGCCGAATGGATAAATGCCGCCGGATACGAACTCGTCATTACGCATCCCGAAGGATACGAATTAGATCCGCAATTTGTCGGGACTGCCCGCGTAGAACATAACCAGCGCAAGGCTTTTGAAGGAGCCGATTTTATCTACGCTAAAAACTGGGCGGCATACAAAGACCCGCATTACGGAGAGGTACTCAGTACCGATCGTTCATGGACGGTCGATACCGAAAAAATGGCACTGACCAATCAGGCATTTTTCATGCACTGTCTGCCTGTGCGCCGTAATTTGATTGTAACCGACGAAGTGATTGAAAGTCCGCAGAGTCTTGTTATTCCACAAGCAGCCAACCGCGAGATTTCGGCACAAACCGTACTCAAACGGATGCTGGATAGCTTACACTCCCCCGCTTAGGCCTGTCCCGGCGTACCGATTGGCGGAATGAGGTTGCTGAATGCGTCCGCGTTTGTGCCTCCCCCGCTTTGCTGCTGCTCTTCAAACTTGCGGATATTATCCTGCAAGGCATAAAGCAAACGCTGTGCATTGTCGGGGGTAAGAATAATACGGCTCTTAACCTTCGCTTTAGGAGCACCCGGCATAATCTGGATAAAGTCGAGAATAAACTCGGACGACGAATGTGCCACGATAGCCAAATTGGCATACGTACCTTGCGCCATATCGTCCGTAATTTCTACTTGTATTTCATTCGGTGCAGGAGAATTTTCCATTATAAACGTTCATTTGATAACGGGACAAAAGTACATACAATTTTGCAGGAACGGAAAATATTGCATAGATTTGTGCGATTATTTTCAAAAAAAGAACAAAAAATGAGAACCAATATATTAGTTGTCAGCCTATTGCTCGGATCGTTTGTTGCAATATCGCAGACGCGGGTCGAGAAAAAGGTAGCCATGAAAAGCAACGGATACGGAGTGACTTACGCTCTTCCCAAAACGTCGCTTATTGTGACGGCCGAAGTGACGAAAGTAACTTGTATGGCCGGACCTTATTATAAATATGCAGAAAAATATCTGGGGGTAAAAGACGTTGTGACGAACGACCATGTATATTATGAATTGGGAAAAATCTATTTAGAGAATAAAGGCGTACCTGACGAAGAAAATACCTATACGATCGAATTCAAATCGAGAACTGTTGCGCCATACGTCTATCTGACCGAAGACGGCCTGATGTGCTCGATTAACGCTGACTATACCCCAGCCGAATCGAATCTGAAAAATACGAAGCACGAAGCGCAAGCAGCAGAAACGACCGACGTAACCGCCGTAATGACCGAGGAACTGCTTATGGCCGGCTCCGTAACACGACAGGCCGAAGTAGCTGCCAAACAAATCTACCGGCTGCGCGAAAGCAAGATGGATATTGTTTCGGGAGAGGCCGATAACATGCCCCCCGATGGTGAAGCTATGAGACTTGTGCTGCAACAACTTACCGATCAGGAGCAGGCACTGACAACACTCTTTATCGGTCGCCGGCAGCGTAAAACGACTTTTCATGAAGTACGCATCGTCCCACAAGACGACCTCAATAAAGAGGTGTTATTCCGTTTCTCGGAAAAACTTGGCCTCTTAGATGCCGACGATTTGGGCGGACAACCCGTCTATTTGAGTCTGCATGCCACAGAACGTGCTCCGGAACTTGACCCAAAAGAAGCCGAGAAGAAAGAAAAAATGCTGAAAGGTATTGTATATAACGTGCCGGGCAAGGCACGTGTCGAGATTGAAACGGGTACGAAGAAACTATATCGGGGAGAGGTACAAATTGTACAGTTCGGTACCCGCGAAGGGCTGGCTCCGGTGATGTTTGAAGACAAGAAAGCCCCTGTCAAAGTCTTTTTCTATCCCGAAACCGGAGCAATTAAACAGATTATTCAATAAAGTCAACTGAATTAAACAATATACAATGTATAACTATATTTAAAGTAATTAATTATGATTTTTAAAGATCACCCTAAAGGACTTGTTCCTGCAGCCCTCTCCAACATGGGCGAACGTTTTGGATTTTATACCATGATGGCTATTCTGACATTATTCTTAATGTCGAAATTTAATTTATCAGGAACTGAAGCCGCAAGTATATATTCATTTTTTTATGGGGCTATATATATATTAGCTTTAGTTGGCGGATTAATTGCCGACAAAATACGCAACTACAAGGGAACGATTATTGCCGGAATTATTGTTATGTCGCTTGGCTATTTCTTGTTGGCTATGCCTTCGCTTATTACCACCAAATACATCGCATTAGGGGCATTGCTAATCATTGCTTTTGGTAACGGCCTATTTAAAGGAAATTTGCAAGCGCTTGTCGGACAGATGTATGATAACGATCAGTATCGTTCTAAACGTGATGCCGGTTTTCAGATATTTTACATGTTTATTAATGTTGGTGCTATGTTTGCTCCTTTTTTAGCCATGTGGGTACGAAATACTTTCGTAAAAATGCAGGGATATGCTTACCACCCAAGTCTACCTGAACTGTGCTATCAGTTTATAGATGGAAAGATGTCTCCTGAAGTTTCCGATGGTCAGTTTTCAGAATTAGCAACAAAAGTATCCGACGGTGTTACACCAACTAATCTTTCAGAATTTGCGACAAGTTACTTGGATGCTTTCAACACGGGTTTTCACTATGCTTACTTGGTAGCAGTATTCGCAATGTTAGTTTCGCTCGTAATCTTCCTCTTCTATAAACGAACGTTCCCCAGTCCTGTCCCAAAAGTAAAAACAGATACGGCACATACTATTTCCAAAGAAGAAATTAAGCAAGATGCGAAAGAAATTAAACAACGAATTTTGGCTCTCTTTGCTGTGTTTGGTGTTGTAATTTTCTTCTGGTTCTCGTTCCATCAAAATGGTTTGACTCTTACATTATTTGCAAAAGACTATACATACCTTAAGATTGGAAGTTTACAACTTTCAGTAGAAATTTTCCAATCAATTAATCCTTTCGTTGTCGTATTCTTAACACCTATTATTATAGCATTCTTTTCGATGCTTGCAAAAAGAGGAAAAGAACCGTCTACCCCGAAGAAAATCGGTATTGGTATGGGTATTGCAGCCGTTGCATTTCTACTCATGGTCGTAGGATCTATAGGATTACCAACACTTAAAGAAGTACAAGAACAAGGAACACTTTCTGATGCACAACGTGTAACACCATGGTTGCTTTTTGCCACATATTTCATTTTAACAGTGGCAGAATTATTTATTTCCCCACTCGGACTATCCTTTGTATCAAAGGTTTCCCCAGTTCATTTACAAGGATTAATGCAAGGATGTTGGTTAGGAGCAACCGCTATAGGTAATTTCTCTCTTTTCTTTGGTGCTATGATGTATGAAAGAATATCAATCTCTCTGACATGGAGTGTTTTTGTCTTAGTCTGTTTACTGTCGATGGTTGCAATGTTCTCTATGGTCAAATGGCTTGAACGGGTGGCCAAATAAAAAAGACAACTATTTAAAGAACAATAAAACATTCCGGTAAATATTCGGAAAAGGAAAAAGCTGCCTCACCCACATTGGGCTATGAGGCAGTCTTTTTATACTTATATACCTAAACAAAAAGTTTTATTCTCGTCCTTCAACACCTTAAAGTGGCAATTTACTGATCATTGAACGAACTGATTAAATCCAATAAATCAGATGATTAATTTCAAAAGAAGTATTATTTCAGACAACTGATGATGGTAAAAAATGAGTAAATTACTCACACAAAATTGAGTAATTTACTTATTGCCTGCATCTCTTCCTCTGTGTAACTTTGCATCGTTGAATATTGGTGATTTGTTTACGTGCTCATTGACATAAAAAAGAAACGGATAAACGAGCATCAAAACAATTTAGCAGAGTAATGAATATCTTCAATGTAAAAGTAAAAAGACATGAAAAAAATGATGTACATCCTTGCGGCGTGCCTGATGGCATGGATTGCAATGCCGCAACAAACCAGTGCGCAGACGTTGCGCGGAAACAGTAATCAGCAGATTGGCAGCATCAGCTCCGACGGCGTGATTCGCAACAAAAGCAATTCGCAGGTGGGTAAGATCGAATCGAACGGGACCATCCGCGACCGTAACAATGCACAAATCGGTAAAATTGAATCGGATGGGACGATTCGTAATGCCAGCAACTCAAAGGTCGGGAAGGTCGAGTCCGACGGCACAGTACGTGACGGAAACAACGCACAGATCGGTAAGATCGAGTCTGATGGTACGGTGCGCAACAAGAACAATTCAAGCATCGGCCGGGCTTCGGGAGTAAAAAAAGAATGGGCAGCAGTCGCTTTCTTTTTCTTTGATCTTTAAAAAACAAAGAGAGTAAATCTGTGTAAGAAGGTGTGTCAAAACGCAATGTTTGGGCACACCCTCTTTAGATATGTAAGCATAGGTGAAATGCAAGGCGCTAAGAATGAAGGTGAGGGAGCAAGCATGCAAACGTATATGACCGAGTTTGCATTCCGCAGGAAACGAAGCCGTTCACCCGTTATGTACAGAGCCTTTTATATTTTATCCTTAAAAAGAGGGACTCCCTGTCTGCGAAAAGCGATGGGCGAAAGCCCCTCATGTTTTTTGAAAAATTTTCCAAAGGTAGACTGATCAGGAAAATACAGTTCGTCCGCCACTTGCTGTACACTTGCCCGGGGTGCTTTAAGCAAGATTTTCGCCTCGAGCATCAAGGCATCTTGAATCCACCGGCTGGCCGACTTGCCGCTCTGCTCCTTCAACACTAACGAAAGATACTGTGAAGTGATACAAAGTTTATTCGCATAAAACGAAACCTCATGTTGTTCCTTACAATGCGTGGAGAGCAAATCCAAAAAATCGGCAAACAGTTCTTCTTTGCGGCTCAATGTGGGGGGATGCAACGTTTTTTGTTTATCCAGATAAATGTCTCCCAAATCCATCAGGAACAGATGTAATGCCATATTGACCAAGCCTTGATAGAAAAAGTGCTCAGGTTGTCTGATTTTCTCACAAAGAAAGTCCAAACTCTTTCCAATCTGCTGAAATCTTTCAGAATCGAACTGTTTCAGCGGATGTTTTTTTAGCTGCATATACGAAATCAACGTCGACGGATGTTTTTCTTTCGATTGTGAGAGTGTATCCAAATACGACGTCGAAATCATCAGAAGCCATACTTTCAGATCTGGGCTGATGCGTTTCATTTGCGTAATATGTGTCGGGAGTATAACCATAAGCCCGTAATCCGATATGCTGTAATTCACATAATCGACCTGTAGCTCCATGCTACCGCTTGTAACCCCGATAAAAAGCAACGCATTCATGCGTGAAGGAGCTCTCAGATAATGCTGGTAAATTCGCCCCGCCCGATCGTTGCGAGTGGCATAATCCTGATCATAACGCATGACCAGAATATCATTTTGGAAAACATCGGACGAAACGACAATGTTCCCCAACCTTCTTACGGTATCTTCAAAGATACGAGGCATCCGCTCTTTTCTTAGTAAACGGAAGCGAAGATACTACTTTTTTTCCATATTTTCTTTTTTCACCCATATTTTTTCCACTTTTCCGTCATTCGCTTTTCCAAATATTCGATATTGACTAATTTTCTAATAGATTATCCCTTTTCCATCCATGACAGACCCACTATTTTTGCACCTTATATTTATAGAATCAATCGTTATTATTAAACACGAAATATGATGATCAGAAATATGAAATATATTCTTCTGTGGTTGTGGATCGGAGGGTCGGGACTTCCGGCAAACGCACAGAACAGTCTTTCGCAGCAGCATACCGATACCCTGAAGATCAAACTCGAGCAAGCGATAGAAATCGCACTGGCCGAAAATCCTACGGTCAGGGTTGCCGGACAAGAGATCGAAAAGAAACAATATGCTCGTAAGGAGATGATCGCACAGTTATTTCCTCAGCTGTCCGGATCGGCTGGCTATACGCGTACTCTTAAGAAGCAGGTAATGTATATGGGCGGAGGCGATGACGATGGCGGAGGATTCGCTGCCATGCTGCTGGAACCGATCGTCGGGCTGACCAAACCTCTCTACGAGAAATTAGGCATGGATATGCCGCAACTTCCTAAAGGCGGCAGTGGTGGAAGATCGAACGAAGGTATTGAAGTAGGATTGAGCAACAACTGGTCCGGTGGATTTAACCTTTCGCTGCCCGTGTTCGCCCCGACTCTGTATAAATCCATTCAACTTTCGGCCATTGATGTGGAGTTGGCCGCCGAAAAAGCACGAGCCTCTAAGTTGGACATGGTGAATCAAGTATCGAAAGCTTTCTTCCAGCTCCTGCTGGCGCAAGATTCGTACGAAGTATTAAAACAAAGCTACAAGCAGGCACAGGATAATCTGGAGAATGTGACCAATAAGTTCAGGCAGGGACTCGTGTCCGAATACGACAAGATACGTGCCGAGGTACAGGTACGCAACCTCAATCCTAACCTTATTCAAGCACGGAATGCCGTAACATTGACTAATCTCCAGTTAAAGGTATTGATGGGGGTCGATGCGGGTTCCAACATCGTCGTATTGGGCAAACTATCGGATTACGAAGTGGATCTGTATGCCGACTATATGCATATCGATACCGCACAGTTGGCCTTCAATTCTTCGCTCAAACAAATGGATTTGCAAACCGAGATGCTGAAAAAAACCTGCGAGATGGACAAAGCTGCTTTCCTGCCGAACGTGTCGCTCTCGGCCATCTATCAATGGACGGCAATGAACGAAGATTTCAGGTTCCGTAATTACCGATGGAATCCCTACAGCTCTGTCGGAATCACTGTTTCCGTTCCACTCTATACCGGCGGTCGGCGGCTCTACAAAATGAAACAGACAAAGATTCAACTGAATCAAATGAACTGGAACCGGACGAATCTTCGCAGAAACCTGAATATGCAGGCCAAAAGCTATCTGAACAACATGCAGCAGTCGGTCGAGCAGCTCGCCTCAAACAAGGAAAATGTGAATCAGGCGATGAAAGGCCGCAGTATCGCTCAGAAGCGATACGATGTAGGTAAAGGCACGATCCTTGAATTGAACGATTCGGAAGTGGCGCTGATGCAATCGCAGTTGACCTACACACAGTCGATCTACAACTATCTGGTAGCTAAAACAGACCTCGACCTGATATTGGGAAAAGAAACAGAAATCAAGTAAAAATATAAAACGATAGATGTCAATGAAAAAGAAGATATCAATGAGAAAGAGATACCAATTAGCAGCCCTTTGCCTTACAGGACTGCTGAGCGCCTGCTCCGGAGGCAGCAAAACACAGGAGATAAAAGACGAAAAGCCGAAAGTGAAACTCGCTTCGGTTACGACACGGCCGGTCGATCAGGTTCAGGAATATACGGCAACGGTACAGGCATACGCAACCAACCATATCGCCCCTTCTTCGCCTGTGCGCATCGAGAAAATATACGTCGAAGTGGGCGACCGCGTCGGCAAAGGGCAGAAGCTGGTACAGATGGACGCTTCCGGTCTGAAGCAATTGAAACTGCAATTAGATAATCAGGCGACGGAATTCACGCGCATCGACGAATTGTATAAAATCGGCGGCGTCTCCAAATCGGAGTGGGAAGCCTCGAAAATGACATTGGAGATGCGTCAAACGTCATACAAGAATATGCTCGAAAATACGGCACTCGTAAGTCCGATCAGCGGCGTGGTAACGGCTCGCAATTACGACAGTGGCGACATGTATGGCGGAGGAACGCCGGTGGTGACCGTCGAGCAGATCATGCCCGTCAAACTTCTGATCAACGTTTCGGAGAGTTATTTCACACGGATAGCCAAAAACTCGACTGTCAGCGTGAAATTCGATGTGTACGGAGAAGAAGAGTTTGAAGGAAAAGTAAATCTGCTCTATCCGACCATCGACCCGACCACTCGCACGTTTGTCGTTGAAATACGGCTCGACAACCGCGACATGCGCGTGCGTCCCGGGATGTTTGCCCGCGTAACGCTTAACTTCGGCACGGCCGATCATGTCATTATCCCCGACAAGGCGATCATCAAACAAGCCGGTTCGGGCGAAAGGTACGTCTATGTCTGTCAAGACGGCGTCGTTTACCGACGGGTCGTTCAACTCGGACGACGCATGAACGACGAATATGAAATAGTATCAGGTATCGGCCATGATGCCCGCGTCGTGATCAGCGGACAATATCAGTCGTCCATCAAAGACAGCGTCCGGGTGGAGGTCGTGCAGTAAACGATTATTTAATACGCCGGCGCGGGGAAAGACATCCTCCGGTCGGCAACCCCAAAAACAATTCTTATGAGTCTATACGAAGGAGCGGTCAAAAGGCCGATAATGACTTTTCTTTGCTTTATAGCGATCGTGATTTTCGGATTATTCTCCCTGTCGCGATTGCCGGTCGATCTGTACCCCGACATTGAGACGAACACGATCATGGTGATGACGGCTTATCCCGGTGCCAGTGCGTCGGATATTGAAAATAACGTCTCGCGTCCGCTGGAAAGTGTTCTGAATACGATTGGAAACCTGAAGCATATCACCTCCCGATCGTCGGAGAATATGTCGCTTATCCAAATGCAGTTCGAATACGGTCACGATATTAACGAACTGACGAACGACGTGCGCGACAAACTTGACATGATCAGTTCAAGCCTGCCCGACAACGTGGAAACGCCGGTGATCTTCAAGTTCAGTTCGGACATGATCCCGATTCTTATCCTGTCGGTACAAGCCGAGGAGAGTCAGCCGGCGCTTCACAAAATCCTTGACGACGGCGTTTCCAATCCGCTGGCGCGTATCCCGGGCGTCGGGACAGTCTCCGTTGCGGGTGCACCCAAGCGCGAGATACAGGTCTATTGCGACCCGAACAAGTTAGAAGCCTATCATCTGACCATTGAGACGATCAGCGCAGCCATCGGAGCAGAAAACCGAAGCATACCGGGAGGAAGCTTCGATATCGGAAACGAAACGTATGCGTTGCGTGTCGAGGGCGAGTTTAAAGATGCCAGCCAGATAGAAAATATTGTGGTCGGATCGCGCAATGGTGCCAATGTTTACTTGCGCGATGTGGCACGAGTTATCGACACGGTAGAGGAGCGCGCACAGGAATCGTTCGCCAACGACAAACGCGGCGGAATGATTGTTGTGCAAAAGCAGTCCGGCGCCAACACCGTCGACATTGCCCGTAAGATATTGAAGAGGCTGCCCGAACTGCAAAAGAACCTGCCTTCGGATGTGAAGTTAGGCATCATCTGGGACTCGTCCGAAAACATTCTCCAGACGATCCGAAGCCTTACGGAAACGGTATTGTTCGCGCTGCTCTTCGTGGTGCTCGTCATCTTCCTGTTCTTAGGACGCTGGCGCGCTACGCTGATCATCTCCGTAGCCATTCCGTTCTCGTTGATCGCGTCGTTTATCTATCTCGCTATTACCGGTAACTCGATCAACATCATCTCGCTTTCGTCGCTCTCCATCGCCATCGGAATGGTGGTAGACGACGCCATCGTAGTGCTCGAAAACGTTACGACGCATATCGAGCGAGGCTCGGCGCCCAATCAGGCGGCCGTTCACGGAACAAACGAGGTAGCCATCTCCGTCGTTGCTTCTACGCTCACAATGATTGCCGTATTCTTCCCGCTGACGATGATCACGGGTATGACCGGCGTATTGTTCAAACAGCTGGGTTGGATGATGTGTACGATCATGGTCGTATCGACCGTAGCGGCGTTAACGCTCACACCGATGCTCTGCTCGCGGTTACTACGTCTGCAAAAAAAACCGTCGAAACTGTTCCGCACGCTTTATCGCCCCATACGGCAGGTACTCGATAAGCTCGATGTGCAGTATGCCCGGATGCTCGGATGGGCGGTACGCCACCGCAAAACGATGGTTCTCTCGTGCGTCGCTTTCTTCGCACTCAGTATGATCTTCGCAGGGCAAATTCATTCGGAGTTTTTCCCGATGCAGGACAACGGCTACATCACTACCTCGTTCGAGCTGCCCGTAGGCACGCGTAAAGAGGTAGCCCGAGAGCTGGGAGCGAAACTGTCGGAAGAGTGGCGAAAGAAGTACCCCGAGATACAGGTATGCAGCTATTCCGTAGGGCAGGCCGACTCGGACAATACGTTCGCTTCGATGCGAGATAACGGATCGCATATCCTCTCGTTCAGTTTCAGCTTGTCCAATGCTGAAGACCGTGAGCGGTCGATGGTTGAAATCGCCGACGGTATGCGTGAAGACCTGAAAGCCTATCCCGAATTTACGAAAATAAGCATCGTTCCCGGCGGTCAAAACGGAGGTATGGGCGGACAGTCGACGGCCGACTTCGAGATTTACGGCTACGATCTGGCTACGACCGACCGCATCGCCGCGGAGCTGAAAGAAAAACTGCTCAAGGTAAACGGAGTGTCCGAAGTTAACATCAGCCGCGGAGACTACCTGCCCGAATATCAGGTAGACTTTGACCGCGAAAAGCTGGCCATGCACGGACTCAACCTCTCCACAGCCGGTACCATCCTGCGTAACCGCATCTACGGCGCCATCGCTTCGCGTTACCGCGAAGACGGCGACGAATCCGACATCGTGGTACGCTATGCTCCCGAATTTCGCACCAATCTGGACGATATTGAGAACATTCTTCTGTATAATAACCAAGGGCATGCCATACGCGTTCGCGATGTAGGCACGGTAGTTGAACGTTTTGCACCGCCGGCCATCGAACGCAAAGACCGCGAGCGTATCGTCACCGTCTCGGCCATCCCTTCCGGAGCGGCGCTCGGTACCGTGGTAGCCGAAGGGAAAAAGATCATCAAAGGCATGGAGATTCCGCCCAACATTAAAGTGCAGGCGGCCGGTACGTTTGAAGATCAGGCGGAAGCATTTACCGATCTCGGAATCCTAGCTGTGATAATCATTCTGCTTGTGTTTATCGTAATGGCGGCGCAGTTCGAATCGCTCACCTACCCGTTCATCATCATGTTTTCCGTACCTTTCGCCGTGAGCGGCGTACTGATGGCGTTATTTCTGACGCGTACCACGCTGAGCGTGATGAGCCTCTTGGGAGCAATTATGCTGATCGGTATCGTGGTGAAGAACGGAATCGTGCTCATCGATTACATCATCCTGTGCCGCGAGCGCGGGCTCTCGGTCATTACCTCGGTGATCACTTCGGGAAAAAGCCGCTTGCGCCCCGTACTGATGACGACCATGACGACTATTCTGGGGATGCTTCCGATGGCCATCGGCTCCGGACAAGGATCCGAGATGTGGCGCCCGATGGGTGTCGCCGTAATTGGCGGATTAACGGTCTCTACCTTGCTTACGCTGTTGCTCGTACCCGTGCTTTACTGCTCGTTTGCCGGTGTGGGAATAAAACGCCAACGGCGCAAATTACGCAAAACACGTGAGTCAGACGCATACTATCAGGAGCAAAAAGACCGGATTATTAAAACCAAGCAAACAAGATAACGTATGAAATCGGTATTGATAACATTCGATCAGGCGCATTTCGAACAGATCATGGCCGTACTCAACCACCTCAACTGCCGGGGGTATACACGCATCGAACAAGTACAGGGGCGAGGATCGGACAAGGGCGAGCCGCACTTGGGATCGCACGCGTGGCCGGCCATGAACTCGGCCATCCTCTCGGTGGTCGACGACGACAGGGTCGCTCCGCTGCTTGAAGCGCTGAGGGCTATCGACGCCCGCTCGCCCCGGTTAGGCTTACGCGCCTTTGTCTGGCACGTGGAGCAAACAATCTGACGAACACACCCCTTCAAAGGGGGGGAAGAGCGGAGCGAAGGGGGGATGTTATCCCTTCAAAGGGAGGAATGCAGTGCGGTCAGCCGTCAGCAAACAGCGTGCGGTATGCCGTGTAGGGGCGAACCTCAGTGTTCGCCCTTTTTTTGTGTGGTGTCGG
>ERZ772967.476-NODE-476-length-32469-cov-17.596502_pt1 | contig 32469 bp, 23 predicted proteins | sample MGYA00511677_ERZ772967 | MGnify/ENA primary metagenome ERZ772967 (study PRJEB29015, sample SAMEA2737931) | human oral metagenome | biome: human oral; feature: human-associated habitat; material: dental | place: China | collected 2146 ...
TGTGTCGTTCCTCGGTCTCCGGCGCCACGTTGCCGCGTGGCTCGTGCCTGTCGGGGTCGTTGGACTATGCGGGTGCGACGTCCTGACTGACGACCCGCTCACTGACTCCGAGGTTGAGGCATTCCTGGTTGAGGCGGCGACTCGCGCCGCCAACGCCAAGGGAAAGGCCTTCCAGGCGACCGTGACGGCCGCAGCCAGTCAGCGCTCGACGATCACCGAGACCGCTTCACTGGCTCAAGTGAAGGCGGACGCGACTGTTGAAGCCGCAGTGCTCGCCTCCAGGTCATCGGCCGTCGCCGATGACCTGAGCGAAGCGGAGTCCGTCGATCTTGAGGCCAAGCAGGCAGCGCTCGGCCAGGCTCTCCAGGGTGAGGACGTCGGTGCCATCAGACTCGCCCTGGGGGATCTGACCTGGGCCGTCGCCTCCGTCGAGTCGGCGGTTGCCGCTCGGCGGCCCACTCCGAACCCGGATCAGTTGTCTGCGCCGACGGTCGACAGCGAGCAGGAGGATCCTTCAGGTCGGGCCGAAGTGGATGATCCCGCCCAGTCTTGGGCAGACGGGGCTACGTCGCAGTCTCCGTCCGATGCCCCTGCGGACACGACGCCGTCGGGTCTGCAGGACTCCGCTGATGACAGGAGAGATCCCCCTGCAGGCCAGGAACGGTCGCAAGAGCCATGACCGGTGGTCGGCCGTGGACGCTCGTCGTGCACGGAGATCCCTCATGCAGAAGGTGGAGGCTCAGCCGGTGGCGGGGGCAGCCGGTGTCGCAGACTCCGGTGGCCTTTCCGGCCAGCGGGACTGCCCCGATAGGCCGTCGATCGTGATGCCATGAACAACCGCGTCCCAGGACGTCGTATCGAAGGCCCCCTGTTGGCACACCTGGGTCGTCACGGACAGCGCGGCGCCGTCGGCGGACCATACCCGCACGAAGGACCTTCCGACGACCTGAGAACCGGCGATGCTGGCACTGAAGGTCGTAGCGATACCGGCATAGGACTCGGACCGGTTGGCCGCCGTGAGCTCCATCCGCGCGGTCTGCCTGTATTCCGGGTACTCGCCGGCCAAGGAGATGGCCCAGTGCTCGGACAACGCGTGGTCGTCGCCCCCGGTCACGACCAGCTCTGGGCTGCTGGTCACCTCGGCGCTCATCTGGCAGGTCGAGGAGCGTGAGACGTATGACCGCGACCAGGAGGTTGCAGGAGAGCGCGTGGTCGTGGACGTCGTTGCTCCGAACGCCGCGGTGGGGGAGGCGGAGGTGTAGCCGGCCAGCTCCGGGAATCCGGCTGTTACCGTGGATGCCGCTGTGGCCTGGCCGGTGGGCAGCGGGGTTGGCAGCACCATCTGGGGCGGGGCCGTCGATGCGTGTGACGCCGGAGAGGGGGACGCCGAGGTGGGCCTGGAGCCGATGAGCTCATCGAGATCCACCTGGGCGCATCCGCTCAGCCCGGACAGGACTGCCATGGCGATCGCCGTACCGACCACTGTGTCGACCACCGCGCCCCTGACGGAGCGGGGCTGATGGTCCGGTCGGCGGGGGCTGTGTGAAGGCTGCCGGGCGGAACGCATGGCCGGAACCTAGTCGTTGCGCCGGCATTGAGTCAGGATATGGGAAGGATGTGTCCGAGTTGTGGCCTCGGCGGTAGGGTGGGCATATGCCTGAGACAGACGCCGCCTCAACCGACTTCGCATCCACATCCCTGGCCCGTGCCGCTGAGGTCCCCGTTCCTGAGGCCGACGCAATCGCCGGTCGCTTCCCCCTGACCGCCAACCCGTCGCCCGTCGCCGAGGACGAGCGCAAGGCGATCCTGGCGGGTCTCCACTTCGGCGACTCCTTCACCGACCATATGGCCCACGCTCGCTGGAAGCAGGGTGAGGGCTGGGGCGACTACGGCGTTATTCCTTACGGTGACCTCAGCCTGTCCCCGGCCACCGCCGTGCTCCACTACGGTCAGGAGATCTTCGAGGGCATCAAGGCCTACCGGCACGACGACGGATCGGTATGGACCTTCCGCCCCCGCTACAACGCGGCCCGCCTCAACGCCTCAGCCCGGCGTCTGGCTCTTCCCGAGCTGTCAGAGGAGGACTTCGTGGCCTCCCTGGTGGATCTGGTACGCGCCGATGCCGCCTGGGTGCCCTCGGGTGAGGGGGAGTCCCTCTACCTGCGTCCCTTCGCCTTCGCCTCCGAGGCATTCCTCGGAGTGCGTCCTTCGAAGGTGGTCGACTACTACGTCATCGCCTCCCCCTCGGGCTCCTACTTCACCCATGGCCTTGAGCCCATCTCCATATGGGTCACCACCGAGTACCACCGTGCCGGACGTGGAGGAACCGGAGCGGCCAAGACCGGGGGCAACTACGCCTCCTCTCTGCTTCCTCAGCAGGAGGCCTATGCGCAGGGCTGTGATCAGGTATGTTTCCTTGATGACGTCTCGCAGAAGAACCTTGAAGAGCTCGGCGGTATGAACATCATGGTCGTCGACGCCGACGGAACCGTGCGCACGCCGCAGCTGACCGGGACGATCCTCGAGGGCTCCACCCGCAGCGCCATCATCCGCATGCTGCGTGACTCGGGGCGGAACGTCGTCGAAGACACCATCAGCCTTGAGGGGTTGCTGGCGGACATCGAGTCGGGCCGGGTCAGCGAGGTGTTCGCCTGCGGCACCGCGGCTGTTGTCGTGCCCCTGGGCCATCTCAAGGGCGAGGGATTCGATGCCCGTATCGAGGGCAGTGAGGTCACCCGGCAGATCCATGACCGGCTCACGTCCATCCAGTCCGGCCATGCCGAGGACCCCTACGGGTGGATGTATCAGCTCGTCCCTCCTCGTTCGTAGAATAACCGGAGGGCATTCTTCTGATTGTGCGGAAAGATATTCTGGACGAGATTTGAATGATGACGAGGAGATTACTCTCGTCTCAGTTGCATCTCATTTCATGATGATTTTGCCCGGATCGCCTTGAAAATGGGAGATCCGGGCAAAACGCTTGAAAAAAGTGTGGTGCTATATGCGTCATGACGCAGACCTCCCTGCCTGATCCTGAAAGCGCTCTGGCGAAAAAGGATGACGCCGGAACCATCCCGGGTGCCCACAGTGCCGACGGTGCTGATGGCGCTGACCTCAGTGCCGCTGCTGCTCCCTCAGATGCCGCAGCGGTGTCATCCGGTGGTGCCCGACGTCGTCCCGGCCGGGGCTGGAGGATCGCTCTCCTCAGCGTGCTGGCGATATTCCTGGTCCTGACCCTGGCCACGGGGGGCCTTGCCCTGTGGGTGCGACACTCCCTGGCCTCCGGCATCGAGACCATTGCCGATCCCTTCGCCGGTATCGCCACGCGAGCACCGCAGCAGTCGGTGCCGGCCGGTCAGGAGGCGGCCACCAACATCCTGGTCCTGGGGACCGACTCTCGCACCAGCGCATCCGACCCGTCCCAGTGGGCGGAGGGCGCCCAGCGTACTGATGCGATCATGATCCTGCAGGTCAGCGGCGACAGGAAGACCGTCTCGGTCATGTCGATCCCCCGCGACTCCTGGGTGGACATCCCCGGTCATGGTCAGGGCAAGATCAACGCCGCCTACTCCTACGGCGGCCCTTCGCTGACGATCCACACCGTGGAGAACCTCACCGGGATTCACATCGATCACTTCGCGGTGGCGAATTTCGAGTCCTTCGTCGCCCTGACCGACGAGATCGGCGGGGTGCGCATCAACCTCAAGACGCCTCAGACGATTGCCGGTAAGAAACTCGACGCCGGACCGCAGACTCTCAACGGAGCTCAGGCCCTGGCCTACACCCGTGAGCGATCCTCACTCCCGGACGGTGACTTCGACCGCGTCAAGCGCCAGCAGAACTGGATGCGTGCCATCGTGAGCAAGGCCCTCTCCGGCGGCACCCTGTCGAGTCCCACGGCTCTCTACTCCTTCCTCAAGACCGCCTCCCGGACGGTCGCCGTGGACGAGTCCTTCACCATCAACCAGATGCAGTCCCTGGCCCTGGGAGTGCGCCACCTGCACAGCAACGACATCAAGTTCATGACCGTACCGACCTCCGGCACGGGTACCTCCGGGGACGGCCAGTCCATCGTCCGGCTCAACAGCGACGCGGATGCGCCCTTGTTCAAGGCCTTCGCCGAGGACCGGGTGGGGGCCTACCTCGCCGAGCACCCTGGCGCCGTCGAGCTGCTTCCCGTCACGGTGAACTAGCGCCCAGAGGCGGAGCAGTCCCGGGGCCGCCCCGTGGGGCACATACGGATGCATGGAGACTCATGACTAACGCTGCTGGAGTAGCTGACGTCGCCGTCATCGGACTGGGGTACATCGGTCTGCCAACGGCCGCCGTCCTGGCCCGTGCCGGACTCGACGTCATTGGAGTGGATCGGCTTCGGGAACGGGTCGAGGCCGTCAACCGCGGAGAGCTGCCCTTTCTTGAGGACGGGCTCGCCACCGTCCTGGCCGAGCAGGTCGATGCGGGGCGTCTGCGTGCCCAGACGGTGACGCCATCGGCACGAACCTACGTCATCGCCGTGCCGACGCCGTTGACGCGAGAGGGGAACACGGCCGACCTCTCCCTGGTCGAGGCCGCCACCAGGCAGATCGCCCCGTGCCTCACTGGAGACGAGCTCATCGTCCTGGAGTCGACCTGTCCACCCGGCACTACTCGCGCCCTGGCTGAGGCGCTCATCTCGATGCGTCCGGATCTCTCACTGGACGGCAGCGGCGGGCGTCGTCGGGTGCATGTCGCCCACTGTCCCGAACGGGTGCTGCCCGGACGCATCATGACCGAGATGGTAACCAACTCCCGGGTCATCGGTGGGCTGACCCCCGAGGCCTCGCATCTGGCCCGGGATCTGTACGCTACCTTCTGCCGGGGCGAGCTGGTTCTCACCGACGCCAACACCGCCGAGATGACCAAGCTGACGGAGAACTCCTTCCGTGACCTCAATATCGCCTTCGCCAACGAGCTGGCCCTCGTCTGCGACCGGGCCGGGGTGGACGTCTGGGAGCTCATCGACCTGGCCAACCGCCATCCTCGGGTGAGCATCCTGCACCCGGGGCCCGGGGTGGGTGGCCACTGCATCGCCGTGGACCCATGGTTCCTGGTCTCCTCCGCGCCCGAGGAGACCAGGCTCATCCGCACGGCTCGCCAGGTCAACGACTCCCGGCCCGCCTACTACGTCGGGCGCATCCTTCAGACGGTGGAAGGACTGGTCTCGCCGACTGTGGCGGTGCTCGGCCTGACCTTCAAGGCCGACGTCGACGATCTGCGCCAGTCGCCCGCACTCGCGATCACCGAGCAGGTGGCCGCCGGTGCGCCCCACGCCCAGGTCCTGGTGGCTGAGCCGCGTGCCGACGCGCTTCCGCCGTCTCTGGCTCGGTGGGCCAACGTGCGGCTGACCGGATGCCGGCAGGCCGTCGAGCGGGCCGACGTCGTTGTGGTGCTGGTCAGCCACCAGGAGTTCTCCGATCTTGATCCGCTCCTGCTCAAGGGGCGGACCGTCATTGATGCCACAGGGCTCTGGAGCCGCCGGAGTCCCCGGTTGGCGGGGTAGAAGGACGTGGGCGGTCGACGTCTCCTCGGTGCGGCTCTGCGCGCCGTGCACCGGCCCCGACTCAGCGTCATCGTCCAAGCAGTGGGGGCCGGCCCTCACCTGGAAGGGGCCATCCGATCCGTGCTCAATCAGAGCTTCAAGGACCTGGAGGTCGTGGTCGTCGTCGGGCAGGGAGCCGACACGCAGAGCGCTGGTGAGCAGGTAGCGACTCGCCTGTCCACCAAGGACCGGCGTGTCCGGGTTCTGCCTAGTGAACGCGGTGGCGACCTGGGTGACCTGGAGGCCGCCTTGAAACGAGCGCGAGGACGCCTGGTCACTATCGTCGACGGCGGAGACGCCCTTGTGGCCGGTGCCTGTCAGAGAATGATTCAGTGCCTGGATCTGTCGGGTTCTGACGTTGTCGTTGCGCGCTCGCGTTCCCTGACACCGTCAACCGGCGCCAGGCAGAGGACGGGACCACCCAGGGAGCCCCGCCTCGGAGAGCCACTGGTCCAGGTGCCCGAGGTGGTTGAGGACCTTGTGGCCGGCGCGGTCATAGCTCGCCGGGGGCTGTGGACACGGCAAAGGCGGCTCGGTGCACTGCGAACCTCACCGGTGTCTCTGCCCGCCAGGACCCTCTCGGTACTCCTCACTGCGACACGCATCGACGTGCTTGATGAGGAGGTCTACACCTGGCGCGTCGGATCGGTGGCTCGTGGTCCGAATGCGGACACCGAGCCCGCCGCCCTCCTGACAGAGGTGGGGACCCTGACGCAGATGGCCGCGGGCGCACCGCCGTCGGTGCGTCGGCGCCTGGTCGCCGGACGCCTGAGCCGGGACCTTGTTCGTCTGGCTGAGTGCGCCTACCGGGAGCGGTCTGACTTCGTCTGCGGACTCCGTCGCACGGCGAAGAGGGTGCTTCCGACCGCAGAGGACTCTCTTTGGGACTCGACCGCGCTGCTCGATCGCCTCGTGCTGTGGCTCCTCACGCGAGACGATCCGGCCAGTGCCGAGGAGCTTGAGGATCTGATCGGCCGGCGGCTTGAGGACCTGAACCGCCTTCCCCTGATCCTTGAGGCGGGGACTCTGCGCCCCGAGCCGCGCTTTCTGGAACGGATCACGGTGCCCGGCCGACTCACCGAGGTCCAAGACGTCGATCTGAGACTGCACGTCAGTACCGACACGGCGCGCTGGGTCGGTCCCCGGACCCTGGAGGTACGCGGCTGCGCCTGGGTCTGGGGAGTCGACCCGAGCCTGACCGATCGCCCAGTCATTGAGGTTGTCGACGCGGATGGGAGAGTTCGACGGCGCACCGAGGTGGATCGCTGTCAGGCGCCTCGCGCTGACCTGGAGGCCGGTGACCCGTGGCGCTCCTACCTCCCCTCGGGGATCACGGTGCGTCTGCGGCTCGAGCCCGGCAGCACCGTGTGGTTCCGGGTGGTGACCCGCGTAGCGGGGCGAAGGGTGTGGACATGGATGCCGCAACCGGCCGGTTCCAGCAGGTGGCGCCTGGCGCCCTCGGAGTCTGGGCAGTGCCTGGCAGTGCGCGGTGAACGGGGGCTGCTCCAGGTCGCCCCGGTGGAGGCCGGGAGTCGGGGGAGCGAGCTGCCGCCCAGCATGCCGATCGACGTCGTGCTCCTCGGAGCGCGTCTGGCTGCCGACGCAACGCTGGTGCTGTCCGGAACGGTGACGGGGGCCCCAGTGGAGCTGGACATCGTCGTCAGCTGCAGCGGCGGCCGGATGACGGTACCTGCCGTCCTAGCACCGGGCGGCGAGTGGACGGCGAACCTTGACCTGGTTGATCCCGACGTCCAGCTGGGGACCTACACGGTGGGCTGGAGCGCCACGCCGGAGGACGAGCCCGACCACCGCATCGAAGGGGTCTGTCTGGCAGGGGAGGGAATCGACGGCCCCGCCATTGAGGCTCCCATCGTTCCGGCACCCGCCGGCGGCGCGGTGGTGCCCGATGACGTTGTTCCCGGGGGAGGCTCCGGGCGCCCCGCACGCCGCGCGCGGATCATCACCCGGCGCGACGGCTCCGTGGCCGTGGCCGTCATTCCTCCGCTGACGCCTCGGGAACGCTCACGACGGAGCCGTCGGCTCCTCGTTGAGCGTGAGGCAGAGGCCCTGAGGCCGGCAGTCTTCATGGAGTCCTTCGGTGGGCGCAGCGGGGGAGACAATCCGGCCGCGATCTGCGAGGACCTGGCTGCCCACGATGTGCGCGCGCCCCTGTGGTGGTCGGTGGTCGACGGGACGGTTCCGGTCCCGTCGGGCGCGGTCCCGGTCGTCGTCGGATCACAGGAGTGGGTGGAGGCGCTGCGCACCTCACGTGTCATCGTCACCAACGACCACCTTCCCGACTGGTTCTCCAAGCGTGGGGGGCAGCACCTGCTCCAGACCTGGCACGGCACTCCGATCAAGAAGCTGCTTCACGACGCCGCCCCGGGATCAGTCAGTTTGCGCTACCAGCGGCTCATGGCCCGTCAGGTTCCCCAGTGGGACCTGCTGCTGGCTCAGAACCGGGAGGCCGAACAGCGTCTGAGGCGGGCGCTGGGGTACGGAGGTCAGGTCCGGGTGGGGGAGTACCCCCGAAACGTCAGACTACTTGGTGGCATAGAGGTGGGGCGGCGGGTGCGTTCCGATCTCGGTATCGGTGAGGAGCAGCAGGTCATCCTCTATGCGCCGACCTGGCGCGAGAGGCTGCGTCACCCAGGGGGCCTGGCTGGGCACAGCAACGGGCAGGGACTGCAGGGAGATGTGTATCCGGCTCATCGCACCGATGCGGTGGTCCTCATGCGCACACACCACATGAACCGTGCCAGACCCGGTCCCGGGCTGGTTGACATCAGTCGATATCCAAGCATCGAGGAACTCATGATGGCGGCCGATGTCCTGGTCTCGGACTACTCCAGCATCTTCCTCGACTTCGCCCTCACCGGGAAGCCGGCGGTGGTCTACGTGCCGGACCTGGAGCACTACCGTGACGTTGAGAGAGGCCTGTACGGTGACTGGCCTCGAGGATCGGGACTGCCGGTCGCCCTCGATCATGATGAGCTCGCCTTCCATCTGAACCGGATCCTGGGTGACTTCGATGTCCAGGCTGCTCGCCGAGAAGTGTTGGAGGTTGATCCGGCGCCAGTCCTGGAGAACCTGGCCTGGATCCGTAAGTGGATCACTCGTTTCCTGCGCTGACAGGCGGCGATGCGTCGATGAGTTCAGGTCTGGAAAATACTGTTAAGAAGAATTGTGACATAAACGTGCGATAGTCGGTTCGATAAGATCGATGCACTTGTGAGGTGCGGCAATGAGATGGTGCCCTAGATTTCGACCATATATCGGTATCGCATCGATTCTGTGACACCTTCAATATCTCCTGGCGACTGAGGAATACTCACGGTGGTTTGCCTGTGTGTCATCACGCGGGCGATCCTCGACCATCCAACCAGGAAGTGACCTTATGAAGCGTGTGATCACCTATGGCACTTATGACCTTCTTCACTACGGTCATATTGCGTTGCTGAGACGTGCGCGAGCGCTGGGTGACTTTCTGGTGGTGGCGCTCTCCAGTGATGAGTTCAATGCCGGAAAAGGAAAGCGTGCCTACTTCTCCTATGAGGAGCGCAAGGTGATGCTCGAGGCCATTCGATATGTCGACCTTGTGGTGCCCGAACTGACCTGGGGGCAGAAGACCGAGGATATCTCCAGGTACGGTATTGATGTCTTCGTCATGGGCGACGACTGGAGCGGAGAGTTCGATGATCAGCTCGAGGGACTTTGTGAGGTCGTCTACCTTCCCCGGACTCCCGAGGTTTCTACGACTCAGATCAAGAATGATATGCGTCTGCACTGAGTGGCGGTGCCTTGACTCGGGTCGCTACGCGGATCGAAATGGAGATCCAGGCTGGAAGCCGGTTTGAGTCTCGTCGTACGGCGTGCAGTCAAATGCAGAATGAAACTCATAGGATATGCATAGTAGAACAAGGGCGGTTATGGCGAGCAAGGATGCTGTCCTCAGGAAGATAGGCCGCGCCGTCTCTGGCCGCTTGCGGCTGCCGGTCATCACCAGGCTGGTGCGTTATGCCGCCGCAAGGGAGTATGAGGACGGCAACCTGGCAGAGGCCAAGCGCCTGTATGAAAAGATCCCCGAGAGCGCCCACGACACCGCCGTCCGCCTGCGTCTGGGAGTCATCTCCGAGCGCCAGGAGCAGTTCGAGGCTGCTCTGAGAACCTACACCGAGGTGGCTGACCGCGACCCCGCCTGCGGAGAGGCCTTCTACCGCGCTGGCTGTCTTCTCAAGCGACAGGATGATCCGGAGGCAGCCTCCGTCTTCTTCTCGCGCGCCATCTCCTCCGGGGTGCGAGACCGGCGCTACTCGGACAAGCTGCTCGCCTGCCTGCCTGAGAGCACCCCGCAGTGGCAGCGTCTGGAGGTTCTGCTCTCCGGTCTGCCCGAGCACGAGACCGATGCCGCCTGGCTGCGCAAGATCCTTCAGGCTCAGCTTCACCTGGGCTTGAACGGGCCGGCCAGGTGCACCCTGGAGTCCTTGGCCGACATTGATCAGCTCAGCGCGCAGGAGCTCTTCGAGCAGGGGCTCATCGCCCACCGTGACGGCGATCGGGCCTCCGCCACCGTCAGCTTCGCCGCCGCCTGCGAGGCTGCCGGCGGCAAGGCGTGCAGGAAAGGGCCGGCCCAGTTCGCGTGCTCCCGGGGTGATTGGAAACTGGCGCTCGAGCTCCTTGAGCTGTATCCGGGAGAGGGGATGTCCCGGGCTGATCTGGTCTATGAGCTGGGCTTGTGCCTTGACCGCCTGTGCGAGTACGAGCGGGCACAAGGACAGTACGCCCTGGCGGCCTCGCTGGACCCGGGAAGCGGGAACAGCCTCTATAAGCTGGGGCTCGCCTCGGAACGTGTCGGTGACCTCGTCACCGCAGAGCGCTCCTACCTGGAGGCCCTGCGGACGCTCAAGAAGCCTGCCCGCAGCTGGTGGAGCTATCGCCGTGGGGTCTGTCTGGCAAGGCTGGGACGCCACGACGAGGCGCTGGAGTCCTTCTGGTCCTACCTGGGACCGGCCCCGCGCGGGCTGGCATCGGTGTCGAAGCAGCGGGCCAGCACGGGCTTCCTCACCCTGGTCCGCGCTAAGAGCACACCCCCGCCTCGGCAGCGGCCGGAGGACCTTGTCGAGTCCACCATCGGTGACATCATGCTCGGCCTTCACGAGGCTCTCAGGTCCCACGGCGGTACGGACGACCCCGACGCCGGAATGGACGTCCCGCCTGCCGCAGCGCGCACGGCTGCTCGATCCATCCGACACATTCTTCCTCTGGTTCTCAAGGGGGACCGGAGCAACCGCCTGGTCCTGGCCCAGCTGGCCCAGGATGCCGAGCAGATCGAGCTCGCCTGCCAGATCCTCGAACAGGCGGAGGAGTTCGGCTGCAAGGACGGGCTGGACCCACGGGCCTATGGGCGCACCGCGGGAGCGGCTCGCAACATCCGCTACGCCGAGGCCCTGGAGGTCCTTCCAGTCAGCCCCCATCTGGTGCTGTGGGAGTCCAACCACGGTGCCTCGATAGGCTGCCATCCCCTGGCCGTCTTCCGTTGGATGGTCGACCGACCGGAGTACTCCCACCTGATCCACGTCTGGGCCGTCAACGATCTGGGCGCCGTTCCTGCGGATTTGCTGGGGCGTCGCAATGTCGTCTTCGTTCCCCTGCACAGCACCGAGTACATGCAGTACCTCGCCACGGCCGGGTACCTCGTCAACAACGTCTCCTTCGCCCCCTACTTCGTGCGCCGTCGCGAGCAGCGCTACCTCAACACCTGGCACGGCACCCCCTTCAAGACCCTGGGACGGTCCATGCGGGGCGGTCTGCTCGACTACGAGAACCTGCAGCGCAACTTCCAGCTGAGCACCACGCTCATGGCGCCCAATGAGCTCACCCGATGGGCTCTTATCGAGGACCATGATCTGCTCGACGTCTACCGGGGCCGTACCATCGTCGCCGGATCCCCTCGACTGGACACCTCGCTGACCATGAGCGGCCAGGACCGCAAAGCACTCAGATGCCGCCTGGGAATGGCTGAGGACGACGAACGCCGTCTGGTCCTGTTCGCCCCCACCTGGCGTGGCGGAATCAGCAAGCGGGAGTTGGACCGCGAGGCCCTGCTCGCCGACCTGACCGCCATGGCCTCCCGCGACGACGTGCTCGTGGTCTACCGGGCCCACCGCCTCTCCGAGAAGCTTCTGACCGGCGTCGATCTCCCGGTGAGCGTGGTGCCCAAGGATATCGACACCAATGAGCTGTTGGCCGCCGTCGACGTCCTGGTGACCGACTACTCCTCGATCCTCTTCGACTTCCTCCCCCAGAAGCGCCCCATCGTGCTCTATATGCACGACATCGAGGACTACAGAGCCGAGCGGGGCCTGTACCTGGATCCCGAGGAGGTCCCCGGGCTGGCCTGCTACGACCGCGGCGAGCTGGCCTCGGCCATTGGGCGTGCCCTGGCCGGCGAGGGGATCGCGGATGAGGAGGCCCTCGCCCGATACTGTCCCTACGAGGACGGGCGGGCCTCGGCGCGGCTGGCCCGATTCTTCTTCGACGACGACAACGACCTCGGACCGCGGGCGATCATCAGGGACCACGCCCTTGACCCCGCGCTCGGCGACGGTGCCCGCAAGCGCCGGACACTCCTGTTCCACGCCTCCATGATCCCCAACGGGATCGCCTCTGCCTTCCTTGCGCTCCTGGAGGCACTCGATCCCTCGCTCTACTCGGTGAACCTCATCGTCGAGCCCTTCGTCCTGCGCGGGAACAAGGACCGTCAGGAGATCTTCCGTCGCCTGCCTCGTCATGTTCATGTCATCTGCAAGCCCGGGGCCGCTCCCTGGCGGATTCACGAACGCTCCTGCGTCAACAACTTCGCCCGTCACCCCGACGCCTACACCTCGCAGAGCTTCTGGGATGCCTACTGGGCGTACTACGAGCGCGAGACGCGTCGTATTCTGGGCGACTTCGTGCCCGACGCCGCCATCGAGTACGACGGCTACGCCGAGACCTGGGTGTCGCTCATCGCAGCCTGGGGGCGTCGCGGTTCCCGCACCTCCTGCTACCAGCACAACCAGATGGACAACGAGTACCGGGACAAGTACCCCAACCTCAGACGCGTCTTCACCCTCTACAGTGATGTCGACGCCGTCGTCGCGGTCAGCCCGGGACTGGCCCGCCACAACCGCACCGGGCTGGCCGGGCTGGGCATCGGCCTCTCCCAGCGACAGCTCTCGGCCCGCAACCTCCTCGACATCGAGCGGGTGCGCCTCGGGGCGCAGGCACCCGCCCCCGATGCCTTCACCGCGCTGAAGGACGAGCACGACTTCGTCCTGACCACCATGGGACGGATGTCGATGGAGAAGAACCAGGCCGCTCTTATCGAGGCGGTTGCTCTCCTGCGAGAGCAGGACGGCGCTCGCAGCGATGACCCGGGCGACGGCACCGAGGACGACAGCGCTCAAGGCCTGAATATCGGCCTGGCGATCGTCGGATCCGGGGTGCTCGAGGGGACGCTGCGGGCCAGGATCGACTCCCTGGGACTGGCCGGGCACGTGACGCTTCTGGGGCAGATGGACAACCCGTTCCCGGTCCTTGGCGGAGCCGACCTGTTCGTCCTGCCCTCCTTGCACGAGGGGCAGCCGGTCACCCTGCTGGAGGCAATGACGCTGGGGACTGCGGTCGTGGCATCCGACCTTCCCGGCAATCGGGAGCTGATCACCCTCGGTTACGGAGTTCTGAGTGGGACCTCGCCCCAGGACATCGCCCAGGCGATCCGCACGGTTCTGACCGACCCTTTCCGCGCTCGCGGAATCTTCGACGTCCAGGAGCACAACGCGCGTTCGCTGCGGGACACCCTTGACGCGGTGCTCGGCTCCGAAGCGCTCCACCAGCAGTCCAAGGAGGACGAGGCATCCCCGAGGAGCCGGTGCAGTCGAGCCGCCTCGCAAGGAGCGATCGCGTGATGGGTCCGCACAGGCTGCAGCCTAAGGCGGAGCCCCAGAGCACGGCCTCCACCTGCGTGCCGGCTGTCACGCCCTCAGCTGAGCTAGCAGGAGTCCTGGAGCCTGTCCTTCAGGGACTGGGCGACGGGGACGACGGCGGAGCGCAGCCACGCGTCGCCGTGCTTGTTGACGGCCCTCAGCCCCACCTGAGCAACTACCTCGCCCTGACGCTGGGGGCGCGTGAGCTGATCGTCTGCACGATGCAGGCGGAGTGGGACGGACAGTCCGAGGCGGAACCTGTGGAGCACTCCGGTCTGATCGGTCATGCCCGGGTGGTTCCCTTCACGAACCAGGTCGACCTGCACCAGGCCCTGGCCAGTCACGGCCGGTTCGACGTCCTCGTAGACGTTCTCACCCACAGTGCCCGCATGCGCGCCATGTCCGCTCATCTGTTCATCGGCGCTGTCCGCGACGGCGGATACTACATCGCCATCGACGGTACGGTTCTGGGAGAGCGCCCCGACACCGCTGAGCTCATCACCTCCGCCTCACGCAGTCTCGCCGGCCTGCACGGAGGGGAAGGGACAATGAGCGGGGACGAACAGGCCTACGGCGAGCAGGTGGCTTCACTGACTGTCCTCGACGGCGGTGTCGTGCTGCGCAAGCGAGGGGACGGCTTCGTCAAGCTCCGATACGCCGAGACCCCGCCCATCCTGTCTGCCCGCTACGGCGAGTCCTGGGGACGCTCGCTGGAGACCACGCCCGCCCGAGTCACCCCACTGGAGGTCATCGGCGTCACCAACAACCCAGGGCTGTGCGCCAAGCGACTGCCCCACGAGAACCGGATCCCGGAGACCTCGGTCCTGGAGTACCGGGATGTCTGCATCGCTCCCCGACAGGTGCTCGTCAAGGATCATCTCCTCCTTCCCAACACCTTCCGCCTGGCTACCACCAAACGGCTGGTCAACACGGCGCTGAAGGATCTCAACCACTACTACGCCGCGCCCATGGTTGGCACAGAGTCGGCTCCGAGGCTTGAAGGAATCTTCTTCTACCTGGACATCGAGTACAACCGGCACTTCGGTCACTTCATGACCGAGGTCGTTCCCCGGCTCTACGCCTGGGAGCTGGCGCGGGCGACGCACCCCGACATCCGGGTCATCACCAACAGCAAGTCCAACCATGGCCGTCCCCCCGCCTACCAGCGCATTCTCCTGGAGGCTTACGGCATCGACGACGACCAGGTCGAGGTCATCACCTCCCCGGTTAAGGTCGGCACCCTCGTGTGCGCCATGCCGCTCATGCAGAACGGACGATTCGCCGACCCGGCTCTGGCGTCAACCTGCCATCGGCTGCGCGACGGCCTGCTGGTCCGTTCCAAACCCAACGAGAAGTCCCGTCGCAGGCTCTTCATCTCCCGCAAGCCAGACATGTGGCGCGAGTGCCTCAACGGCAGCGATATCGAGGAGCGCTTCGCCCGGCGGGGCTTCACCATCATTCGGCCCGAGGAGCATTCCATTGTGGAGCAGGTCCGTATGTTCTACGAGGTCGACGTCGTGGCCGGATACATTGGCTCCGCCCTGTACAACATCATGTTCGCGCGCCGTCCGATCGACGTCATCGGCTTCATCAACCAGTCCTACCTGGCCACCAACGAGTACCTCATCTGCTCGGCGCTCGGCCACCGCCTGCACCTGTTCTACGGCGACGAGGTCATCAACGGCAGGAAGAAGGACTGCGAGGGGCGCGAACTGGGAGTGACCAACAGGGACTACGTCTTCAACTTCGAGCGCGATGGCGACCAGCTCGATGAGCTGCTCGACTCCCTGGACGAGAAATGGGGAGAGTCGTGAGCGCACGAGACTCCCGCATGACACGTCGGCCGGCGTCTGAGCTGCGGCGCGCCCTGTGGCACCTGCGTCACTCAGGACTGGCGGGGCTGCGCGAGCACCTGCGCCGTCGTCGGGCGACTGCTTGGGCGCGTCCCCGCCGGTGGGCCTCCAGGCGCCGGGATCAGATGTCCTTCCCGGACTGGCCCCTGCCCTCGCCGAAGGAGACCGGGCCGCGTCACGATGTGACCGTCGGCGTCATCGCCGACGAGTTCACGGCGCTCGCCCTGAGCTATGAGTGGCGCGCCGTACCCCTGACGCCCACCGGCTGGTGCGAACAGCTCGACCAGACCCCCATCGATTTGCTCTTCGTGGAGTCCGCCTGGCACGGCAACGACGACACCTGGCGCTTCCAGGTGATCGGTCCCCAGGGGCCCTCCGGTCACTTGAGAGAGATGGTCACGGCGCTGCGAGGACAGAGGGTTCCGACGGTCTTCTGGAACAAGGAGGACCCCGCCCACTACGACGAGGCCATTGAGACCGCCCGCCTCTTCGACTGGGTCTTCACCACTGACGAGGCGATGGTGGAGCACTACCAGCGCGACCTGGGGCACGACCGCGTCGGGATCCTGCCATTCGCGGCGCAGCCGACCATCCACAACCCGATCCGTCCCCTGGATGACGACGGCAACCCCCTTGCCCTGCGGGACGTCGCCTTCGCCGGCACCTACTTCGCCCACAAGTACCCCGAGCGACGTGAGCAGATGGAGATCGTCCTGGGAGGCGCCCTCGACGTCTCCGCCCGGCTGCCCCACGGGCTGGACATCTTCTCCCGGTACCTCGACGGTGATGACACCTACCAGTTCCCGCCTCCCTGGGACTTCCATGTGCGCGGCAGCCTCAGCTACCCCCAGATGCTCAGTGCCTACCGCGCCTACGCCGTCTTCCTCAACGTCAGCTCCGTGGTGGGCAGCCCGTCCATGCTTCCTCGCCGCGTCATCGAGGTTCTCGCCTGCGGCACTCCTGTGGTGACCACCCCCACGCCGGCCACCGACCGCCTTCTGCCCGCGGCCACCCTGGCCAAGGTCTCCGACCGCGTGGGGGCAGGGCTCACCGTGCGCGCTCTCGTGGCCAACCCGCTCCTCGGGGAGTACATGACCTACCTGGCGCAGCGCGAGATCTGGGCCCACCACACCTACAGCCACCGTGTGGACACCGTTCTGCGCGCTGTCGGACTGGGGGAGCGGGCCCGACGCCGGCCCACCATCGCACCGCTGGTGGCCACCATTCGGCCAGAGCAGGTTGACCACGTCCTGGAGACCCTGGCCTGTCAGCAGCAGGTGACGATGGCACCAGTCATCCTCACCCACGGCTTCACGCCGCGCGCCAGCAGCAGGGCCCGTGCCCGTGAGCTGGGTCTTGAGATCGACTGGGTCACGGCAGAGACCAGTACTCCCTTGGGATCCTGCTACAACCTCATGCTCACTCGGGTGGAGGCCGACTACATCGCCAAGATGGATGATGACGACCTCTACGGTGACCACTATCTCTTCGAGTCCCTCGCCGCAGTCGACTACTCCCGCGCCGAGGTCGTTGGCAAGCATGCCCACTACGTGCACCTGACCGGGCCGGACCTGACGGTGCTGCGTTTCGGCGACTGGGAGCACCGCTATACGACTTTCGTCTCCGGACCTACGCTGGTGGCCCGTGCGGATCTGGCACGTGACGTCAATTTTCCCGAGACGACCATTGGGGAGGATACTGGTTTCCTCAATGAATGCGTACGTGTTGGGGCTCGTATCTATTCGGCCTCTCGTTTTGGATTCGTCCAACGGCGGGGGACGACTTTCGGACACACCTGGGGCATCTCCAACACGGAGGTGCTGGCGACGTCCACCATTAGTCATTGGGGACCGCCCCACGAAATGGAGATGCCCACCTTATGAACGCCCGCAGCGCCGAGACCATGCACGTCATCATCATCGGTTCCGCAGGTGGTCAGGACACACTCGACTCTCTTCGGCAGGACCTGCCTGAGACCGGGATCGTTCCGCTCAGCTGCCCCGACCCGGGGGCGCTGGCCCACGTCCTCAGGCCTCTGAGCGCCGGAACCCGGGTCCTGTTGCTCAGGGCCGGCGACAGGGTCGAGCCCGGCTATCTCGCCTCTTTGGCTCAGCACGGCTCGGGCGACGCCGTCGGCACCCTTCTCACCCCGACCGTGACCATCCGGCCCGACGGCGCTCGGGATGACCGGCTGCAATGGCGCTTCAAGCACGGCAGCCGCAGCGCGGACCTGACCGCTGAGCCCTACATCTTCCCCGACACCATCAGTGGAGTTGTCCTCACCGTCCCCCGCCGAGGTATGTCGGACTGGGGAGGGCTGGGGCCGTTGCGAGGTATTGAGGACACCGACGGTGCCAACGGCAGTGACGAGAACGCCGGACTGAGCGGGCTTGTCGCCCATATCGTGGACACCGGCAACCGGGTCGGCCTCCATGACGGTCCCGCCGTCGTCCACCACGCCCCGTCACCTCCCGGCGCCTGGGGGAAGGTCGAGCACTACCGCCACCTGCTGGGGACGCTCCTGCCGGCGTGGCTGCTGGCCGATAGTCCCCCTCCCGCCTGGGTCTACCAGCTCGTCATTCACCGCCTCATCCAGGTCACCGAGGCAGACCGGGGGCTGCGCTTCCCCTCTGCCCGGCTCACGGTGGCCGAGCGTGCCGAGGTGGCCCAGCTGCTGCGCTCCGTCACTCGTCATGTTCCTGCTGCCCAGATCGAGGCTTACTGCTCCACGCCGCTGGCCGTGGGGCGCCGCACCGCCCTGACGGCCCTGGCCGCCGGTCCCATGCCGGCACCGATCCTGCCCTCAGCGCGCAGGTTTCGCAGCGATCAGAAGGCCACCTACTTCTTCACCGGGGCCTTGCCCGCCGAGCAGTGGAAGGTCGACGGCAGCTGGGCGAGCCCCACCAGCGCCAAGACGGTCGATCACCGTTACTTCGACGAGGTCGTGCTCCACGAGCGCATCGTCTGGCTGCCCAAGGGAGAGATCACCGCGGTCATCAACGGCCAGGAGCTTCCGGTGGCTCCTTACCGGGGGAACCCCAGACCCCCTGAGACGATACCCGGTCGGCACCCTCACGGAACATCGCCCTCCGGGCTGCGCCGACGTCTGGCCCGGGTCCTCGGCCGCGGCAGCACGGAGAGCCCGCCCCAGCAGGTCAATGCGTCGTCGGCCTCGACTGTGTCGTCCTCCGCGGACTCCTCGGCGCCCTCGCCGTACACGGCCTCATCACCAACCGACTGGCCGCGCACCTGGCTCTACATGGACCGTCACGACAGCGCAGGTGACAATGCCGAGCCGCTGTATCGCTACGCCCGTACCCACGCCCCCAGCGTCCGGCACATCTTCGTCATTGAACGCACCTGCCCGGACTGGGACCGGCTCGCGCAGGACGGCTTCGTCCTCCTCGACCCGACAGGTCCCGGCTTCGACGCCGCTTGGGCCGGCGCCGAGACCATCATCCTGTCCGACATCGGCGATCCACTCATCAAGGATCGCCTCAACGGCGCGGGCACCGGCACCGACCAGCGCGTGGTCTTCCTCCAGCACGGCGTGACCATGCGCGATATGTGGCGCTGGTTCAACGGCACCCGCCTGGACGTCGTCGTGTGCGCCACTGCACCGGAACAGGCGGGGCTGACGGCGGATCACACCTCCTACACACTCACCGACCGAGAGGTCTGGCGCACCGGATTCCCCCGCCACGACCACCTCTACAGCCTCCTGGGACAGGAACGAGACCGTATCCTGCTGGCTCCCACCTGGTCCCCGGAGGTCTCACGTGCACTTGAGAACGATCCCGATGCCGTCGGGCTGCTCAATGAGCTCTACCGGCCGTGGCTCGAGCTGGCCGCGGGCCTGACCCAGACAGGTCACCACCCGCTGCTCTTCGCCCACCCCAAGCTCGCGCTGAACGCGCCCGAGTGGTTCAGGGCCCTGGGCGTCCCCTCGGTCTCCGGCCGTGAGCTGCCTGAGACGCTGGTCCGTTCCTGGGCCGTCATCTCTGACCGGTCCTCCGTCCTTGACGAGGGCATGCTCGCCGGCTGCGTCGGCATCGTCTGGGACCCCCACGGCCGGCCCGACACGGATCACTACAGAGCCCGGCACGAGGCCGTTGGCGCCGTCTGCGCCGACGCCTCTGAGCAGGTCTATCAGGCGGTGGAGGACGTCGTCTCCGGCCGCGTCGTCGCCCCGGAGGGCCTCATCCTGCTCGACGCCGGAGCCTGCGCCCGTCTCACCAAGCAGCTTCAGCGCGACATGATCTGATGCGCAGCCTAATTCCTGACGCGCTGCGGGCGGTTCGTCGCTCTCCCCGTGTCAGCCTCGTCAGCCCTGTCTACGGCGTTGCTCCCTACCTACCACGCTTTCTCGACTCCCTCGATGCCCAGGACTACCCCCACGACCGTCTCCAGGTCGTGCTCGTCCTGGATGGTGCCTGTGACGACTCACCCCGAATCTGCCGCGCCTGGGCCGAGCGAACAGACCTCGACGTCGAGATCGTTGAGACCGACAACGGTGGGCAGGGCAGGGCCCGCAACCTGGGAATGGAGTACGCGCAAGGAGACTGGATAGCCTTCCCCGATCCCGATGACTGGCTCGCCCCCGACTTCTTCACCCGGCTGCTGGACACCAGGCGCCGGGGTGACATCCTGCTGACCGGCCGCACCGTCATCCACCAGGAGGACAACCGGCTGCGGCACCCCCTCGACTTTCGTTTCCAGGACGGGACCGCTCGGGTCGACGCCGCCCGTCAGCCACAGGCCATCCAGCTCTCGGTCCATGAGTGCCTCCTTCGCCTCGACCAGGCGCTTGCGTCTCGATTCCCCGAGGACCGCGAGGCCCCCACCTTCGAGGACGCGCTCTACCTGGGAGGCATCCGAAACAGCTCGGGCCGCATCGTCTACGTGCCCGACGCCGTCTACTACTACGACAAGCGGGCCTCCGGCGACTCCGCGGTTCAGACCGCATGGTCGCAGCCAGGACGCTACGACGCCCAGATGCGCACGCGCTACCACGCACTTCTCGACGTCGCCAGTGACGCGCCCTGGGCGCAGCAGACGATCCTGTACGACCTGGGATGGTACTTCGGCGTCGTGGACGGCGGTCAAATGCCCGCCGAGCCGCCAGGACTGGCTCAGGCGCACGCCGCCGAGATGCGACGGCTGGCGCACAGGCTCGATGCCGACCAGATCATCCGCAGCCCCTGGGGAAACCTTGGCGCCCGGGATCGGGCCCGGCTTCTGCTGTGGAAAGGGCAGCCTGAGGTGGCGGTGGTGCGTGACGGCGAGGTCATGGAGCTCTGCACCGTCGAGCCTCCTGGTCGGCAGGCTGAGCCCCTTCGCTACGCCGGAACCGACGTCGGTTGGGTCCTCACCGGCTCTGAGGCGCAACGGCGCTACTCCGGAGGAGGCGTCCCGCGTATTCCCCTGTGGCCCCGCAGGCCACGGCTGGCTGAGGCTCGCGAAGTCAGGACGATTAGTGCCGGGGGCTTCTTCGGCGTCGTCGGTGAGGCGGGTGATGAATTGATGAGGTCATTTACTCGAAGGTTCCTTCTATGACGGCACGCTGGAGCACGTGCCCCTCGATGGCCCGGAGCAGGGCCTTGCGTCGAGACCGTGCGGAGAGATCCAATCGTTCATCCAGCACGTATACGGTAAACCGATAGGTGTGTGTCTTGCCGCGTGGTGGCTTGGGTCCACGATAACGATGCCATCCGTAGGCCAGGCCCTGGCGTGCGGAAAGAGAACCCACCTCCTTACCGTGAGGAATTGCAGATGGAATCCTGTCCGTCGGCTCGATGTTCCAAATTAGCCAATGGGTCATGGTTCCGAACAATGGGTGAGTCATATCCTCCAGAGTTACTGCCACCGAAGCCCCGTCAGGATCTCTCCCCTTAAGAACGATCTCCGGGGACTCGTCTCGTCCGCGTCCCGTCGTATCCTCCTGAAAACGGCCGGAACTGTCAATGCTGTGCAACAGGAGCTTCAGTCCGTTCGTATCGTTAGTACTCATGATTAGACACTCTCGCCTTCCACGCTCGCGCTCACGTCGATTCCATGTTCGCTCAACAGCGCAATATATTCTACCAACTGATCCGGGGTTCTGTCGGCCGTTCGGCGCCGGTGCGAACTGGATTCACCTGGACAGAGGCTCTCTCCCTGCATCAGGGAGAGGATGAGGAATGCAAGATCTCCGCCGACCTGGTCCATTATGCGTGCGTCATCGATGATTCGTTTGTCCATAAATGTGTTGCGCACGCCGGCGGGGGCCTCATGGGTACTGATCGCGAGCCGTACGTACGCGCCGTCAGGGGGTGTGTGGGCCTTGTCGTCGGAGTGGAGTGACGGGTGGGGCGGTTTTCTTGTGGCGCCTCGTTTTCTGATTGAATTGGCTTGGGTGTCAAAAACTCCCTCAGGAGCAAGGTGTGACTTTGATGAGTGACACGCAACTACCGCTAAAACGGTCTAGACGTCTCAATGAACAAGCCTCAACCTCTTAAGGATCGTTGGAATGCGCTCATGACGGAAATCTCCTCGTCACTACGGTGACGGAGGCGAGGCGGAGCTCAGAGCGCCGGGGCGAGAGTGCGTGGCGCCTGCGCGACCTCCAGCTCGTCGGCCACCCATGAGTACAGGGTGCCGGCGTAGTGGAAGGGGGCGGCTCCCCAACGGTGCGCGTCGTCGGCGACCACGAGTTCATCGGGTACGTGAAGGATCCGTATGTCGGTCTCTTGACGGACAAGGTCGACGTAGCGGGTCATGACCCAGTTGGCCTCCATGGCCGTCTGCCCCCAGCTCGGGACCGTCAGCTCACCCGAGGTAGTCCTCGTTGCCCACGGCACGTTGAGGAGAATCGTCCTCCTCGTGAGATCGAGCCGCTTCAGCAGAGTGTGGAAGCGCAGAAGGGCCGGCCGCCACAGGTGCAGGTGCTCTGCCGTCCCCAGCTCAAGGAACCTGGCGGTGAGTCCCTCGTAGAGGCCAGCTGTCATGGCTTCCGTCGAACGCGTCAGAAACGCCCCGGGGGACGTCTCCAGGACACCGAGACGCTCATCGGTCAGGTCCCACAGCAGGAGATCCGTGCGCGCGGCCACAGCCGTCAGCTGGGCCTCCAGGTTTCCCACCACGTCCGACATGAAGGAACGACGAGCGAATGGCGATGCCAGCAGGGACAGGTCGAGGTCTCCGACGTCGGCTGGGCGCCCCGCGCTGATGAGAGACTGACGGGCGATGTAGCGCTCCACGCTCCACCCCCGGTTCTCCATCTCACTCGCGGCGTCCCTGGCCACGCAGGATCCGTAGACCGTGATTCGTCCTGTCATCGCGCTGTCCTCAATGCGCATGGTCATACTCCTCGAGCGTGTCGATAGGGCAGCGTGCGACTCTCCGAGCGCTGGATCCGCACCCCTGCTGGTTTCCACTTCTCCCTGCACGTGGCCAGAATCGTGGCGGCCTTGTCCGGTTTGTCCTTGGCGATGTTCCAGGACCACCAGCGGTAGTCATGGGCGATCTGGGGACCTGGGCCATCTCCGATGAGCTCGCCATCCATGAGCCACAGCGCCCGGGTGCACATCTCCTCGATGACCTGTGCGGCGTGGTTGACGATGAAGACCGTCCCGGCACCGCGCCGCAGCTCAGTCATCTTGTTCTCGCTGCGTTCCTTGAACGCAGCATCTCCGGTGGACAGGGCCTCATCAATGAGGAGAATGTCCGGGTTTGCGGCGGCGGCGATTGCGAACCGCAGGCGTGAGGACATTCCTGAGGAGTAGGTCTTCATAGGGCGGTAGATGGCCTTCCCGATTCCGGCCAGCTCGATCACCTCCGGCAGGATCGCGTCGATCTGGTGGGGGGCCAGCCCCATGGCCAGGCACCCGAGGCGCACGTTCCGTTCTCCGGACAGGTCTGGGACAAGGGCCGCATTGACCCCAAGCAGCACCGGATTGGAGCGGGCACTCACCGTTCCCGACGTCGGTGTCTCCAAACCGGCGATCACGCGAAGAAGGGTGGACTTCCCGGCCCCGTTACGCCCCAGGATTCCGATCGATTCTCCGGCACGTGCCACGAAGGAGATGCCTTTAAGGGCATCGACACTCACTTTCGGTCTCTGCCCCGTCATACCCAGGAAGATCTTCAGAGCGGGTGACGTGGCCCGCAGGTCCTCGGCGTCGGTGGAGGGGACCCGGTAGCGCACCCGAAGGCCATCAGCGACAACGGTGGCCGTACCGAGTCCGGTCTCACCACTGTCCGCCGCGGTCATGACCGCGGGGCCGGTGACACCGTCCGGTGCCATCGTGATGACGGGGAGCCTCGCGGTTGACTCCTCTGTGTCCTCGGAGCGGTGCGCCGTCTGAGCGTTGAGTGGACGGTTCTCAGCGTTCGACACCGTAGTCCTCCTCCTTCTCCCAGAAGAACACGAAGCCGACCAGGGCCAGCCCGAGTGACCAGGCACTGAGAATGAGCCACATACGTGCCTCGGGAACGCGCTGGTACAAGATCGCATCTCGATACATCGTGATCATGAGATAGCCGGGGTTGAAGTCCATGGCGCGCAGCATCATCGGGTGGTCGATGAAGCGCTCGTAGGAGAAGAAGACTCCCGAGGCGTAGAACCAGAACTGGGTCAGGAAGGGCCAGATGTTTCGCAGGTCCGGAATCGTCGTCGTCATACGAGAGGTGATCAGTGTCAGCCCCAGGCTCATGAACGCCTGGAGGACGAAGACCGGCAGAACCAGTGCCCAGTGCCAGCTCGGCCAGGCGTGCGGGGGAAGAACAACCACAAGGATGAGGACCGCGATCATCGGGGGGATCAGATCGATCGCGCAGCGAATCGTGTACGACATGGGCAGCGCGGCCCGAGGGAAGGAGAACCCCCGAATGAGGTTCTTGCCGGTCACGATCACCTGGCTGCCGCCGGTCACCGCCCGCTGCAGCGGTGGGAAGAACGTGACCCCGATCATGAGATAACCGACGAAGTTGTTGATACCGCGGCTTGTCTGCAGCATCATCCCGAACACGATGAAGAAGATGGTGGCATCGAGCATCGGCTTGGCGATCAGCCACGCATTCCCTAGAAAGGTGCCGCGTTGAGAGCCCAAAGCCCTGGCCCGGGCGTCGGCCCAGATGAAGTGACGTCGTTGCCAGAGGCGGCGGATGTAGATCGACAGTGGAGGACGCCGACCCACCGGGTACAGCTCGCTGAGCTCGACAACGCTGACACTCACCTCAGACCTGTCTCCCCAGAACGGCTGTCCGTCCGGCCAGGTCATCCACGAGGCCTCGCTCATACCAGCTCCTTGTAGAGCTCGATCTGACGGGCGGCGTTGGCGTCCCAGGTGGGCAGCCCCTGCTGCGGCGGACAGGACAGTGTTCCGGGGGCCTGGGACGGATCGCCGGCTGGGGCCGGGCCTGACCGTCCCCCCGACTCGGCCGCCATCCAGATCAGCACCCGGGCGAGTGCCTCCGCATCACCGGGGGGAAAGGACCGACTCGCGCCTGGGGTGGTGAGCTCCCTGAGAGCGGGGAGAGAGGAGACCACCACCGGCCGTCCCAGCGCCATCGCCGTCATCGGCTTGATCGGCGTCACCAGCCGACACACCGGCGTATCGAGCCTCGGCACGCAGAAGACATCCAGGGCCTGGTACCAGTTCATGGCCGATGAGCGATCCACCCGTCCTGGAATGACGCATACCGACCTGCCCAGTCCCAGCTCCGCGGCAAGGGCCACGAGTCCAGGACGACTGACCCCGTCGCCCACCAGAGCGCATCGAATGTCGGCGCCCTGGCCGCGGGCGCGCGCCACCGCCTGGAGCAGAACGTCAAATCCCTCATAACCGACCAAGGAGGAGACACTCCCTACCCACAGGCCATCACGGGCCAGCCCGAGGGCTGCGCGGGCATCAGCCGGTGGCAGCCTGGTGGTGGCGAGGACCTGTGGGTCCACGGCGTTGGGGACGACTGCGATTCGTTCCGGAGCGACCCCCCGGGCGGTGAGATCCTCCGCCTGGACCTGTGAGAGAACGATGACGGCGTCGGCGCATCCGGCCATCTCGGCCTCCTTGTCCCGCAGCAGCGCGAAGCGCTCGGAGCCCAGAGCCTCGGATTCCTGCCAGGACGGTCTGCTGGCCACCCAGGTGCACTCCAGAACTCCGCGCATCTCATAGACCCAGGGCACCCCATAGGAGCGGGCCACGGACTGGGTGACCAGGGCATTGACGTAGTTGGTGGTTGTGTGCAGCACGTGCGGGGAGAACCGCTCCACCTCACGGGCCAGTGAACGGCTCATCTGAGTCAGCCGGGCGATCGGGGACGCCTGAGTGCGAGCCGGAAGAATCCGCCGGTAAGCGATGGAGTCGACGACGTCGATCGCTCGCGCCGCGGGCCTTCCGACGATGACGGGGTAGCCGATACGAGTCACCGCCCGTACGGTGAGGCCGGCGGAGGCCTGCGCCCGCAGAAGGGCGTGTGAGCGAAGGGTGTAGCCGGACTGGGTATGCGGCAGCGAGCTGGTCAGCACATGAAGGACCCGGAGTGGTTCGGTCGGGTCGGGCGATGTCCAGCTCGCTGACGGTGTGAGCCGGGGGAGATGGAATCTCGGGCTCATCATGGCCAGCTGTGAGCGCAGGCGGGCTTGGTGCGCCCTCGCGTCCGGCACACCGTCCAGGGCACGGACCGCAGCGCTCAGGTGCCCCCGGGCCCACAGGTCCCGTGCGCGTATCGACGCCGGCAGGTCATCGACGTCGAGGCGGCACAGCTCGATGCCGCCGAGCTGGACCGCCAGCTCAGCGGCGAGCCTGCGCCCCACGGCCGAGCGGGGTACTGACCGCCTCAGTGCCCGGCAGGCGGAGTCGGTCCTGTCGGCGATGAGTTCCGACAGCGCTCGGCGCAGCTCGCCATCGTCTGCACCGGTGCCGATTGCGCGGGCCACGCGCTCGCGCCAGGGCCCAGGCAGTCTGCGTGCCCCCTGCAGGGCCAGCAGCAGTGGGTCCTCGACCAGCTGTCGGGCGGCGGACGTGCTCAGTAATGACAGATTCCTCAAGATCTGGGCGTCAGTCACCGGTCACCCGCTTCAAGAGGGACTCGTAGCGCTGCGCCATCTCCTCGGCGTCGGCGTTGTCCTCCAACCACCGCTGCCCGCCCGTCACGCGCAGGCGGCTGCGGTCAGCGGCCAGGCTGATCCACAAGGCGGCCAAGGCCTCAGGATCCTGTGGGGCAGTGACGTCGCCGCAACCGGCGTCCTCCACGATGCGCCGAGCCTCACCCTCGACCGAGGCACTCACGTGCAGGCCCATCGCCATGATCTCGTAGAGCTTGGAGGGAACCGTCAGCGACAGAGCCGGCCAGTCTTGTAGACTGACCAGCACCGTGTCGGCCCATGCATAGTGCTGGCCTACCTGATCCCATGGCACGGTGGGACGCATTTCGACGGGGGCTGCGAGCCTGCGAGCCAAAGCCGCGACCTGATCATACTGGGCGCCGTCGCCGACGATGCGAAGCGCGATCTGGGTGCCGCGCTGCCGGGCGATGTGCGCGGCCTTCACCGCGCAGCCGATCCCCTGAGCACGGCCCACCGTCCCCAGGTACAGCACGTGGAGGGCGCCGTCCGAAGGCCGTCGGCTGATGCGGTCCCTATCTGGGGGCACGTTACTGCCGGTGTTACGGATTGTGACCACTTGGCGCAGCCCTCGGGCGCGCAGGACCCGCGCGAAGGAGTCCGTCGTCGTCACCACGGAAGTGGCTTCTCGCTCCAGCCTGGTCACCAGGGGCGAGATCAGGCTGCGCACGCTCCAGCCGACGATGTCCGCTCCGAGGGAACGGCGCGGCGCCTGTGCCTCGGTGGGGGCGTGGGCGGATGATGAGTCCCACTGCTCAGCAGACATGAACAGGTCCGGCCAGGCGTCACGCAGCTCCACCACGACCGGACGACGGAGCACTCTGCCGAGGGCCAGTGCCGCCGGGAGGGTGGGGAGTCCGGGAACAGACCCGAGGATGACATCGGGTCTGTTCGCGCCGCTGAAGCGCCTGACCCCCAGACGCACGGAGTCGGCCGCAGCGACCAGCTGGTCAGCACCACGTCGGCGCAGATCAGCATCGTACGAGCGGAAGGCGGTCCGGTGCACGATGGCTCCGGTGACGTCTCGTGAGACCGAGCCGGGTCGGTGAGGGCCGTCATCCTCCAGGAGACAACCACCGGGGTAGTGCGGGCAGGGGGCCAGTACCGCGAGCTCATGACCGCGCGAGACCAACGACGTAGCCAGCCGGTTCCAGCGCCGTTGAGGAGCGCCGACCTCGGGGGTCCAGTAGTGGATGAGGAGAAGGATCCGCATGCCTCACCTGGTTCCGTGTGGTGTGAGGAAGGGTCTCGACGCACCGACGATGGAGGGCGTCTGCAGATAGAGGAACAGGATCGTGGTCATGCCGACCAGAGGCATCCAGATCCGACTGGGGGAGACGATGCTGCCCGCTGCCAGCGCGGAGCACGAGACGGCCGCCAGGGTTACCAGAAGAGCTGATGCCCAGTGTGGCCATCCGGCCGAAACCAGACGCTGGTAGACGTGAAGCTTGTGCGGCTCATACCAGCGCTGTCCGGTTCTCATCCGCATCCACAGGGTGTAACCGGTATCTGTCAGCAGCACGAGGAGAGGCGCGACGGCGGCCTCCACGGCCACGCCCTGGGCGAGGCAGACCGTCACCGCGAAGGCCCACGCCCCACCCAGTGCGTATGATCCTGAATCGCCCAGGAACACCCTGGCTCGGGGTGCATTGAAAGGGAGGAACCCGAGGCTCGCTCCAGCCACCGAGATCATGACGAGCCCCAGGCCGGGAAGCGGAGCCACGGTAGCGACCAAGACGTACCACAGGGAGGCCGCCACCGCGTGGCCGCAGGCCAGTCCGTTGGCGCCGTCCATGAAGTTCGTGGCGTTGACCAGCACGGCAGTGCCCATGCTGACAACGGGCGCCCACCACAGCGAGGCCTCGAGCGCGCTGCATGCCGCGATCCCGAGTCCCGCCCCCAGGGCGAGCTGGAGTATGAGACGGGTCCGCACAGCCAGGGAGAGCAGGTCCTCGGCGAGACCGACCAGTGCGAAGGCGAGCACCGTTGTCAGCCCGATGAGGGTGATGTCGAGCCTTGCCACGACGGCTCCGGTGCCGAACCGGTGCAGCGCCACGAGCCCGGCCACCCAAGCGGTCAGTGAGACCGCTAGGACGATGGCAAGCCCGCCGCCGCGGGGAACAGAACGCTGGTGGAGGGATCTGTCCCCAGGCACGTCGATGACGTGCGCCCTCTTCAGAAGCGGTATCACAACCGCGGTCAAGGACGCGGAGACGCCAGCGGTTAGTACAAGACCGCTGAGGAGCGCGACGGTCATGAGGCCGGTTCCAGGCTGCGCTGTGCGCGAGCCCGCCATCTCAATCGGCGTCCCCACTGGCCTGCCACGGCAATGACGGATCCGGCGGCACTGGCTGTCCACGGTAGTAAGTGGACCTCCGTGGTGAGGTCAAGGAAACAGGATCCGATCATGAATCCCGCCCCCGCGACGATGATGAACGGCATGACCCGTGTAGACGCCCACGGCCAGAACCGCCACGTGACACACCATGCGGTCATTTGAATAAGAACCGCGGACGTGATTCCTATCAGGAGCATCCGAGGATAGAGGATCCGATGCGCCGGCATCAGTGTCCTGATGAGAGTCGCCAGGAAGAGCCATAGCGCCCAGGAGGTCATGTCTCGTCGTACCGCCGAGAAGTCTGAGGGGAGGAAGGGCGGCGATGTGGTCAGAGACGGATTGCCTGAAGTGCTCGGGGGAAGGTGGGGGAAGGGCCGGGTAGGGGTTACTGCGACCACAGGCGACCTCCAAGCTTCTGGGGTGGGCAAGGCCTGGGAGAAGGCCTTCTTTACTCGTTTTCATATAACGGTAGTGGTGTCGTAGAGGTGGAAATACGACTGTCGCCATAATTGGGTTGTCTGCAATCAGAATGTGATGTTCAGGGCCTGCTGTGACGACGTCGAAACCGCTTGTAATCGTTGTGATATCGCGGAATATGGGGGTTGGGTTACATGATGGACTCAGCTGGCGAAGGTGTGGCTCAGGGGTGGGAACGCAGTTCGGCGCATTCATTGAGTTAAGCGATAATGGGTGATCGCCGCCATAGTCGAAACCCTGCTGCGGAGGGGTAACAAGCGAATTTTGGGGGGATGGAACTGCATAGACTTAACTGCAAGCGCGATCAACCGCTATACGCGCAACCAACGACAATGCCATCGGTTCTTGTATGAATCATACAAACGCCGATGGCCCCGATCCTGAGGAAATTTCTGATGAAACGCGTGATCACCTACGGGTCCTTCGACCTGCTCCACTACGGGCACATTGAGCTGCTGCGTCGAGCCAAGGAGATGGGCGACTATCTCATCGTCGCTCTGTCCACCGATGAGTTCAGTGCCTCTAAGGGAAAGCGCGCCTACTTCTCCTTCGATCAGCGTAAGGCGATGCTCGAAGCCATTCGGTATGTGGACCTGGTCGTTCCTGAGCAGACCTGGGGGCAGAAGAGTCAGGACATCGATGAGTACGGCATTGATGTCTTCGTCATCGGCGACGACTGGATTGACACTTTCAACGAGCAGCTCGAAGGGCGCTGCGAGATCGTCTACCTGCCCCGGACCCCGGAGATCGACTCCTTGCGGATGCAGGAGTGCTGTGACGCCGAGGAGGTTCGTGGGCTGTGAGTCGCGTCAGACGCGACGGCTGTGTCCGGGGCCGAAGTAGACGTCGTCGAGCGTGGCGGTCATCAGGGAGCGCTGACGAAGGATGTCGATGATCTGGCCGTAGACGTGAGTGATGGTGGGGAAGTTCGCGTGACCGATGACGATGTGCTGAGCGAGCAGCCACTTCTGCGCCTCGCCGAGAAGTACGTCCGGCGTGAGCTGCCCGGAGTCTCCGAACGAGCCGTACCACATGGTCGTGGTTGTGTATCCCGCTTTGGCGCAGACCGAGTCGGTGAAGGAGCTGCGGCCGCCGTAGGGGGGTCGGATGAAGGGAGTTCCCGTGATGCCGTAGGTGTTGCGCAGCAGGTTCTCGCACTGGGTGAGCTCGTCAATGATCTCCCCCTCAGACAGTGTCGTCAGATCCGGGTGCGTCCAGGTGTGGTTGGCCAGCTGGACCTGTCCCGATTCCACGAGGGGAAGCAGCTTGTTCCGGTTGTCGGTCCAGCTCGGGTAGACGCCTGTGACGAAGAAGGTGAGGCGGACTCCCGAGTCCTTGGCGAAGTCAAGGTAGGCGTCCACCACTGAGGAGTCGACGCCGTCGTCGATGGTGATGGCCACGACGTTGCCGACGTTCTCCGGCAGGCCGGTGATGAGCGGATCCGCCGCAGTGGGAGCAGGTAGTGGGGGTGGTCCGTCCTGAAGGTGGAGTGGGCTGAGCGACGGTGTCGGTGATGGTGTCGGTGAGGGGGCTGCGGAGGTTGAAGGTGAGGTCAGCGCAGTGGATGCAGTCGACGAGGAGGCCGAACGGGACGCTGAGCGCATCGCGGCACAGGAGCTGAGGCAGCCAGCAGTTCCGGCAGCCAGGGCGAGAAGGAAGTCGCGGCGTTGCATGGGAGGGACTTTCTCGAGCGTGAGGTTGCCAGTGCGTTAAGCGACCCGGGTGCCCGCTGTCGTGTGAGGAGAACGGGGAGGCACGGGTGAGTCGCTTCCCCAAGGACGCCGTCAGAGCATGTCAGGGTCTGTTCCAGTCTACGCGGCACCGTGCCCGTTGAATGCTAGATAGGAGCCTTGAGAGTAAGGGGAGTGCGCGGCCTGCCGAAACAGGCGGATGGGGTGGCTGACGGGGTTTGAACCCGCGACCTCCTGGACCACAACCAGGCGCTCTGCCGACTGAGCTACAGCCACCATGCACGGCGAAGCCGCAACGAATCGGTACTGTATCCGTTCATCTCCTCGCACACCAAACTGAACTCGGTGCACTGCGTCACTTCGGAGTTGCTTCGCGAGCCTCGTCGGTTCCGTCACCTGGTCGGCTCCGCCAGTACGCGCTCAGCCGCGTCCTTGCACTCCTGGGAGCTCGGTCCCTCATCGCTGGGGAACAGGACGGCCCGGTAGTAGCGCAGCTCGTCGATGGACTCCAGGATGTCCGCCAGCGCACGGTGTCCGCCGGTCTTCTTCGGGGCATGGAAGAAGGTCCTGGGGTACCAGCGCTTGGCCAGCTCCTTGAGAGAGGAGACGTCCACGATCCGATAGTGAAGGTGCTCAATGAGCTCGGGCATGTCGCGGGCCAGGAACGCCTTGTCCGTGCCTACCGAGTTCCCCGCGAGCTGGGCGCTTCGGGGCTCGGGCACGAGGGAGGTCACATAGTCCAGAACCGTCTTCCGGGCCGCCTCCATCGTCAGCCCATCCTCCAGCTCAGCGAGTAGGCCGGAGGAGGTGTGCATGGTGCGTACGTAGTCGTTCATCTGCTCCAGCGCTGCGGCGGAGGGCTTGATGAGCACATCGATTCCTTCGGCCAAGGGTCTGAGCTCATAGTCGGTGACGACGACGGCGACCTCGATCAGCGCATCAGCGCCCAGGTCCAGGCCCGTCATCTCACAGTCGATCCACACCAGCGGGTCCGAGGTTGTCATCTGCTTGCTCACGGACTCCACTTTAGCCATTGCGCCGGACATCAGGTCATCGTGCCTTGCGCGAGGGCAGTGCGATTCACGACCGGCTCCTGGCGGAGCAGTCCGAATGACGCGGATATCGCGATAAGGTCTCCGTGAAGACTGACAGCCCCTGAGCGACACGGAGCACTTATGTCCCAAAGCCCCGCCCCCCTTCACCTCGGAAGCTCTTACATCATGGAGACCCGGATCGGAGCAGGTGCCCAGGGAGAGGTTTGGCGTGGCCGGCGTACAGACGCCCGTGAGGTCCTGGCTTTCAAGGTGCTGCGCGCTGAGCTGGTGGAGAATCCCGATGTCGTCGAGCGCTTCATCAAAGAGCGCTCAACGCTGCTGCGGGTACGAAGCCCCTACGTCGTGGCCATCCGTGACGTCGTCATCGAGGGCTCCACCTTCGCGATCGTCATGGACTACGTCAACG
>ERZ772967.481-NODE-481-length-32397-cov-24.196463_pt1 | contig 32397 bp, 29 predicted proteins | sample MGYA00511677_ERZ772967 | MGnify/ENA primary metagenome ERZ772967 (study PRJEB29015, sample SAMEA2737931) | human oral metagenome | biome: human oral; feature: human-associated habitat; material: dental | place: China | collected 2146 ...
CCCAACCAGCCACGAAACTACCCACCACCGCTTGACACACCACATAGGGGCACCCCCCCATTCCTGTCATGATGATGAGGTCGCAGTTCTGGGAGGCGACGAGCTCATCGACATGGAAGCCTTCCGTAGCGTAGAAGAGCTGGGCATGGTCCGTCCCCAGTACGGTGTCGGCCTCGTCTGCCTGGACGGTGGCGAAAGCGCAGTCCCGGGGGACGCACTGGCGTAGATCCGTGTAGATTCCAGGCAGTTGGGAGGCGGTCACGTCAGAGGCGTCGACGGGGGCCTGAAGGGTGTCGGAATCGACGGTGAATACGGAATGAACTCAGTAGGGGCGATCGTCCCCATGACGCTCTCCTCGTAACGGCGACGAACAACTCGCCAGGATCAAAACGATGCACATTGTTGCCAGCGCAAGACTCTTTCGACGCACGTCTCCCGTGCTCACGTTGCTATCCTCTTGTGTTGAACGGGGTTTTCTCACTGGGGCGAGGGTGCGGGCGGTCTGAGCGTTAAGATGGCGGGAACAGGCTGATAGCCCTGGGGTGGGATGCGTCGGAGCGGGGTGCACGCGGAGCCGTGCGTCGGAGTTGTTCTCGACCAGGAAAGCACCTGATCTGCTGGAGGCTCCGCGCGGGTGTCCTATCGCGCCCCCTCGACGTCCCCGTCACTACTGTGCGTACCGTCAGCGGCTGGTTGACCGCCCACCGCCGCGCCCACGACATCCGCCCCGACCAGCGAGCCGCCACACCCCGGATCCAAGCGGTCCTGGTACTGCGGTGGCTCAAGGACGCCACCGACGTGCAGCCCCTGGCCCAAGACAGCGGTATCTCGCAGACCACCGCCTACCGCTACCACCCGCGAGGCCCCGGAGGCGATCGCCCAGCGAATCCCCGACATCACCGACATCCTGGAGACTGGGATGGGAGAGGACGGCGGGCCATTCGTCCATCTGGACGGCGCGCGATTCCCTCAGCAACCGCGATGCATAGACGCGAGCCTCCACCCCGCCACCCCCTCCCCATGACGCCAGCGCCCGCCCTGCACCGGGCCGACAGGCCCGGCAGGACAACCGATCCGGCAGTACGTTCCAATACCCTTGAGTACAAATAGTTACTTGTGTTAACGTGAAGTCGTCAGTGCTCGGGAGCGTTTCGGAAGGTGACTGATGGGAGCAGCCGAAGCTATCGACGTCGACGGCGCATTGCGCGCCCTGGCTGACCGGAATCGTCGGGCGATCCTGCGGGTGATCCGCTCGACCCCCCAGCCGGTCGGCGCAGTCGCACAGGCGGTCGGGCTGTCGCAGCAGACAACGTCCCACCATCTGCGCACTCTTCGGAAGGCGGGGCTGGCGACCGTCACAACGGATCGTACACGCCACCTGTACGCGCTCGACATGAACGGGTTCGCGGCGGTGCGCTCCTACCTTGACGAGTTCTGGCCCGGAAAACTGGCAGACCTCAAGACCATCATCGAGCAACGAGAGGCGTCCCGGCATGGCTGAGTTTCAAGACTCCATCGAGATCGCGGCATCTGCGCAGACCGTGTTCGACTACCTCACCACGAATGAGGGGATGACGGCGTGGATGGGGCAGTACGCCGATCTCGATCCAACGCCGGGCGGCCGGTTCGCGGTGGACATCGCCGGCTATCCCGTACGGGGTGAGTACCTCGTAATCGAACCATTCAAGCGCGTGGTGGTCTCGTGGGGGTTCGCCGGCAATGACGAGCTGCCCGCCGGTGCGTCCAGGGTCGAGTTTCTCCTGACCCCGATCACTGGCGGTACGCGTGTGGACCTGCGCCACGTCGATCTGCCGGAGCCCGCGGTCCGCGGGCACGCGCACGGCTGGGCCCACTTCATGCCCCGCCTCGCGATCGCCGGCGCAGGAGAGGACGCTGGACCAGACCACTGGCGTCCCTTGACCGACTGAACACTGACGAAAGGTTGAGACCATGGCAGTCATGACGCCCGAGCAGCGCGTCCTCGTGCAGCGCGTCCGCGATCTCGTGGACGACGAACCGGACGTGCGGGAGGTCTCCATGTTCGGAGGCCGCGCGATCATGGTCAACGACAAGATGCTCGTCAGCGCCGGAGGGAACGGCGACCTCCTGGTACGCGTCGCCGCCGACCGCCATGAGACGCTCCTGACCGAGCCGGGTGCCGAGCAGGCCCAGATGGGAACCGGGCGAGACATGGGACCCGGCTGGATCACCGTCGCTCCCGAGGCCGTTGCCGACGACAACCGCCTCGCCTTCTGGGTCGACGTCGCCATGACCCACAACCGCACCGTCACCGGCGAGAACCAGAAATCATAAGTGCATTCCAGGGCCTTCCGACGAGCTTGTTCGAGTTCTTCACCGACCTGACGCAAGACAACTCGAATCGCCCGCGACAAGGCCCCGTACAAGCTCTGGACCGGCGCGGCACGGGCTACGAGAGCTCGATCCGTTGGAGCCCGCCCGCACTCCTGCGGACCTGCACGGGAAAAGGTCTGCCCCGCAGATCCTCTCGGCGGGGCAGACTCCTCGGGTGGTGGACCTACGTAGAGAGTCTGACAACTTTGGCTCGGCTGCATAAACCGTGTGTTCTCGCTGGTCGCGAGCGCAGGGGGCGGCGAGGTCGGTGGGTGGTTGTTCGATCTCTGGGGGGTGGTGCGGTGTGTGGGTGCGGCGTGAGCTGCGCGGCGATGATGAAGGCATCTGCTCAATCCTGTCACCAGCGAGGTCGTGTTGCCGATGTCGTCTTCCACCACGACCGTCCTGTCGCGCGGGCCTTTGGTGAGTGTCTTTCGGGAGGTGCCCGGTCCCCGGGGACGGACGCGGGGTGCGCCACGGCCTGTTCACGATCCTGTCCCTGATCGTGGCGGGGTGCTCGCGGGGCGCCGGAGCCTGACGGCGATTCGGGAGCGCGCCACCGGCCTGCCCCACCGGAGAGCCGGAGGTCCTGGGCCTACCGGTGGGGCAGGCGCCGGCGCCTCGTCTTCCGTCGGCCCTGGACCAGTCCACGGGCGCTGTGCCGACCCGAAGACGGGCGGCGGACAAGTCCAGCCAGAGGTTCCGCCCTGCCGAGCCAGCTCGAGCCCTTCGGAGCCCGTTCAATGGTTTGTGTAGGCCGCTTCCGCTGGAAGGGCTGACACTGATGACTGTTAGTGAGGACGACGACAGGGCTCGTGCTGATGGGCGGGATGTGGTTGCCCAGGTGCGCCGGAGCGGGGCTCTGGATGGGTTGTTGGAGCAGGTCCGGTGCCGGACAGGTGACGATGACCGGGGCTGATGGTCTCCTGCCGGCCCTGCACCAAGGGAGGCCCTGAAGCGGGGCCTGGCCGCCCGGCTTGAGCGAGTACCTGGGCTACGAGGGGGGGCAAGCCGACCACCCAGGCGCGCGGCAACGCCAGGAGGGGGAGCACGCCCAAGACCGTGGACTTGCGAGGTCGGGTCCCTTCGAGACCCGTAGTGTCCCGGAGGCCGGGCCGGGGCCTTCACCCCGCACCCGGGTAGCGCTATGGGCCAGCGCCGCCCGGTTCGGTCTGGATGCGCGTGAACCACCAGGCCTGATACGCCGGCGGAATGACGGTGAGGGATATCCAGCACCACCTGGTCCCCACGCTCAGCGCGGGGGCCATCTCGAAGATCACCGACGCGGCCTGTCGAGGCCGCCGGAGTGTGGCAGCACCGCCCTCTGGAGGAGTCCTCCCTCCCGGCGGCCTACCACGGGCGTGATCCGTGCCGATGGTCCGCGCCCGTCCACCGGGTCGCCTCCCGAGCAACCCGCATCGCCCTCGGGGCGGGACATGGACGGCACCCGGGCACGTGGCCTTAAGGATCTGGGCCCCAAGGGCGGAAGGGGCTTCCTAGGGGCGGCATGTGCGCACCCAGCCGGCCAACAGGGGCGTCAAGAACGTACTGATCGTAGAGGGGACACCTCCCGCACAGGAACGAAGCGCGCGGGCGCAGTGCGACGGGATCACCGACCTGCCCAGAGGCGAACGCAGGCAGTCCTGGCCCCAGCCCACGGTCCCCACCTGCGCGGATACCACCTGGTTCCGCGCCCCTGGATTTGGTCAAACGCGACCCCACCGCACTCACCCGCGCAGCCCTCGGACCAGCCAAGAGCTTATTGGGATCGTTCGTGGTGATCACGCTGACCAGACTGCTGTTGGAAGTGGCCGACCAGTTGTGTGTCGGGATCGTCCAAGCCGCCGGCGAAACCACCGAGTCCATGGGCGACAAGATCACCATCCTGGCTGGCGACCTCGCAGCAACCAACATCGCCGCCCCCGGAGTCGGGGCGATCATCACCACCTTCCTCGCCGGACTCGCGATCACCGCCGCGGCAGTCGTGTGGCTCTCGTTGCTGGTCCGCAAGGCCCTCCTGCTGGTCGCGATCGTGTTCGCATCCCTCGCCCTGTCAGGATTCTCCTGGGATGCCACGCGGGGGTGGATCCCGAAATGGGCGATGTTCGTGGCCACGCCGATCTGTTCCTTGCCGAACTCGACACCACCAACCGCCGCATCGACGCCCATCACGGCGACTACGCCGACGCGCGGGCCCACCTTGACGACGCCCTCAACCTGCTCGCCAACTGCGCTGAAGTGCACGCACGGTGCGACGACGCGAACCGACGGCTCTGCGACCAAGCCCTCTTCACCAAGATCTACATCGACGAAGACGACCGACTCCGCGTCGAGGACAACCGACCCTTCGAGATGCTCCTCGCCCCTGAGATCAGCGCCAAACGCCCTTACCTGGGCCCAAGACAGCAACAAGGCCCGAACCGAAACCATCGACGATGGCAAGGACTCCGAGCCTTGTGCGTGGGGTGGAGCTAGGGGGATTCGAACCCCCGACCTTCTCATTGCGAACGAGACGCGCTACCAACTGCGCCATAGCCCCGGGTGCGGAGCGATCGTAGCACCCCTGCGGCCGCCGTCCGCAAGTCGGCACCCCGTGAACCGCAACACCGCCGCCCGCGCCCGGATGCCGGCCCACCGCGCGCCGGCTCGGCTCGGGCACCGACTCGGCTCAGGCGCCGGCAGCGCGGCGCTTCTCCAGGACCGCGTCGAGGTCGATGGGGTGGAACTCGATCTCCTCCTTCTCGACGCCCTCGGTCGGCAGCCTCCGCACGCTGTGCGGACGCGCCGGCACCGGCGCGGAGGGGAAGGACGTCTCCTCCAGATCCTCCAGAGCACGCCGCGGTGCGCGAGCCGCGAGCGTGTAGGTGGGGGCGGGTACATGAACCGGGCGCCATCCCTGCGGCGGGGTCGCGGGGGCGGCCCCCCGCTCGGGCGCCGTCGCCCGCTTGGACACGGCTGCCCGCCCGGAACCGGCCAGCGCGACCGCGGAGTCGAGAGACGACGCACCGTCGTCGGTCTCCAGCTCGGTGACCGGCCAGGCCACGGCCCTGAGAGCATGCTGAACCGCTGCGCCCTCACCGCTCCGGGCGGCCGCGGCCGGGGAGTCCGCCGCTTCGGCGGGCTCCCCGTCCACCGACTGCTCCTCGGCCGCCGTCGACGACTCATCCCCGGACGCGTCCACCCGCCCGGGCGCCCGCGCCGTCCCGGCCTCGGATACCGCGGACCGGTCGTCCGCCCCCGCGGATTCGACAGCCTCGACCGAGTCGACCCCCTCGACGACCTCGGCCGGGGCCTCCCCCGCCGCGAACTCGCTCGACCGCTCGACCCCGGCCCCCGCCACGGGGGCCGCGGCCGCGACCCCGATCCTGCTCACTGCGGGAACCTCGCTGACGGCCGACGTCCGCTCCGCCCGCTGTTCCGCATGCTCCGCGTCGGCAGTCGCCCCGTCCGTCGTCGCCGCCCGCGCGGAGGCCGTCTCGAGCGCGGACTTCCGCAGGTCCTTCGGCTTGATGGACCACACCGGCGTCGGAGCAGCGGACCGCTCACCGGTGAGATCGGCCAGCTCGTCCTCCAGATCCGTGATCCGACGACGCTCGCGCAGATCGAGCGCGGCCGAGGCGCGCGCGGCGCGACGGCCGGCCCCGACCGATACCAGCAGAAGAGCACCGGGAACGGCGAGACTCCACCAGGGCAGGGCCGTGAGAGCGCACACCACGACGAGACCGAGCAGGACTCCCAGGAGAGTGCAGGCGACGGCGGCGCGATGGGAGGCGGCGACGCGGCGACGCTCCCGCGCCTCGCCATGGGCCTGACGCGCACGGATCAGCTCGCGCTCGGTGCGCAGCGCTCGCACGTTCCTCACTGCGGGCCTGTTCATGGCCTTGACCTCCGGTCGACGTCGAAAGATCTGCGCGCGCCCGCTGCTGACGCAGGCCTCATCGGAGGCGAGGGCGTCGCCCGTGGCCAGGACCCGCAGCTCGGAGGAGTAGCGGTCCTCGGCGTTGGACAGGCGCATCACCTCTCGACGTCCAACCAGGAACGGCAGAAGGTACACGGCGAGAATCGCCACGAGCGCCACCAGCACCCAGATCTCGATTCCCACAGTTCAACGGTATGCGGGTCGAGGTCGCCCCGGTAGACAGAAGCACGGCGTGTTGGTTCAGGGCGACGGAAATCGCAATCTAGAGAGCCTCTCAAATCTCCTGAATCTCAATAATCACTTTTGCATCAAACGTCCCACGAATCCGAGTCCGTCCACCACCTCCTCCGCCACGACTGCGAAACTCAGGTGGTCGGCCCAGGCCCCGTCGATATTCATCAGCCCCCGGCGCAGACCCTCCTCTCGCAGCCCCAGACGCCGGCACAGCGCGAGGCTGCGCTCATTCTCCGGCCTGACATTGATCTCCACCCGGTGCAGCCCGACCTCGGGCCCCAGAAGATGGTCGAGGACCATCGCCACGGACAGCGCCATGATGCCCCGCCCCTCCCAGAACCCCCCGATCCAGTACCCCACGCTCGCCGAGGACAGCGCACCCCAGTGGATCGGCGCAGCCGTCACCTGCCCGGCGAGCACGCCATCGACCTCGACGGCGAAGGGCATGGCCCTCCCCTTGCGCGCCATCCGGTTCTGGTCCCGCACGTACGCCGGGAAGGAGCGCAGGGTCTCGGGGCTGCCCGCGGGCAGAGTGGCCTCCCACGGCGACAGGCGCGCGTCGTCGGCCAGGCGCAGCGCGTGCCACGCCTGCTGATCCGCGCGCCTGATCGCACGCAGCCTCACCACCGCGGGCCTTCGGGCGGGCTCGTGCGCGACGACCGCCGGAGCGGTCAGCGTCGTCGGCCAGGCGAACCGCCGCCGTCGCGACAGGCCGCGGGTCCCGGCCCTCAGGGAGCGCAGCACGGCTCAGGCGTCCAGCAGCAGGCAGTGGAGGGTGTCCCCGGCCACCACCGTATGGGTGGTCTCGGGCACGACCGCGATCGCGTTGGCCCGCGCCAGGCCGAGCAGCCGGGTCGTGCCGGGCCGGGACGTCGGCGCCGCCGTGTAGCCGCGCGAGGGCGAGCCGGTCAGGTGAACGGGCACGAACTCGCGCTTGCCGGCCGGCGAGTGCCAGCCCGATGAGATCGACACCGGCATGGAGGAGCGGTGCAGGTTCCGTCGGCCGGCGATCTGCCGCAGGACCGGGCGCACGAAGGTCTCGAAGGCGATCTGCGCGCTCACGGGGTCCCCCGGCAGGCAGAAGATCGGGGTGTCCTCCACGGTGCCCAGGCCGAGCTGGCGCCCCGGCGCCATGGCGACGGCGTCGAAGCGCACCGAGCCCAGGGGGGCCAGGACGTCCTTGACGGTATCGCTTTGCCCGACCGACAGGCCGCCGGTGGTGATCAGGACGTCCGCCCGCACGAGCTGATCCTCGATGGTCTCGGCGAGGGCGCCGAACTCGTCCGGCACGGCGGCGACGCGGAAGGCCCGTCCGCCGGCGTCGGCGACGGCCGAGGCCAGGGCGTGCCCATTGGCGTCGAAGACGTCGCCCGGGCCCCGCGACCGGCCCGGCTCGACCAGCTCGTCGCCGATCGACACGATGACGACTCGCGGCGCGGGCAGGACCTTGACGCGGTAGCGCCCGATACCGCCCAGCAGGGCGATCTGGCGGGCGGAGACGCGCGAGCCCCGCGACAGCACCGTGGTACCGGCGGCGACGTCGTCGGCCCGGCGCCGCACATTGTCGCCGGCGCCCACGACGGCGCGGACCCGAACCCGGGACCTCCCGCGATCGGTGACAGCCCAGGGCACGACGGCATCGGCGCCCAGCGGTAGAGGGGCCCCGGAGTCGATGAGGACGGCGGCCCCGGGCACGAGTCGTGTCGGATGCGTCTCGCCCGCCCGGACCGAGTCCATGACCTCCAGCACGACCGGCGCGGCCTCGGCGGCACCGGACAGGTCCGCGCTCATCACGGCATAGCCGTCCAGCCCCGCCAGATCGGCGGCGGGCAGGTCGAGGTCGGCGACGACGTCCTCGGCCAGCACGCAGCCGACGGCGTCGAGCAGGACAACATCGAGCGGCGGGGCCGGCTGGGCGATCTCGAGGCACGCGGCCAGGTGCTCGGCAACGGTGCGCATGGGTTTGGCTCCTCCGTGTCCCGCCCGAGACCGACGGCCCGGGCGCCTTCGCTCCAGGCTACCCGCTTGCGTCCCCGATCCTCCGGCTTGCCGCGCCGGGCCGCACGACGGGGCGGCGGCACCGTGCGGCGAGCCCCGGGGCACTCGGGCGGCATGGTGGCGTTGATGATCCGCGCGCCGATGGCGCCAGCGAGCCCGGGGCACTCGGGCAGCGGGCCCGACGGGACGGATCGAGGCCCGGAGCAGGCGCGCGGGGCCCGACAGGGCGGGCGCGGAGCGCCGGATGGGGAGGATGTCCTGAGCACAGGCCTTCTACCCTCTCCCGTGGCCTGAGAAGATGTCCCCATGACCATTGAGACAGCAGAGCCCGCCGCTGTGTCCGACGTCGCCTCCCTGAAGTCACCGAGCTCACTGACGTCACCGACGTCGAATCCACCGGAGTCGCTGGATGTTGAGGACGCCAAGGAAAGACTGCGCACGACCCTGCGCTCCCGCCGACGCTCTCGGCACCGTCACTGCGAGCACGGGCATGACACCGTGTGCGAGGCGTTCACCGAGCGCGCCCTCGAGGCCCTGGACGGTGCGGGCGCCGTCGCCGCGTACGTTTCGGTCGGGCACGAGCCCTGTACTCGGCTGCTGCTCGACCGTCTCGCGGAACAAGGGGTTGCAGTGCTTCTCCCCGTGCTCGGCCCTCACCTGGCCCGCTCCTGGGGGAGCTTCCGCAGTGCCGGCGACCTCGCCGAACGAGCACCGGGACGGCCCCCCGAGCCCGGTGGCGAGGCCCTGCCCGCGGAGGCGGTCGCGCAGGTCGACGCGCTCGTGGTACCGGCTCTCGCGGTGGACCGCGGCGGCCGCAGGCTCGGCCAGGGCGGAGGCTGGTACGACCGGATGCTTCCGCTGCGCCGCGACGGCGTCAGCGTCTTCGCAATGGTGTACGACGACGAGCTCGTCCCCGAGCCGCTGCCGACCGAGGAGCACGATGAGGTCGTGGACGCCGTCATCACCCCGGATGCCTGGTTCCTACTGGAGGGCTCGGCCTTCGCCGCAGGACGGTGAGACGGCGGATCGAAGGGGACGTCGCAGGCCGGTGCGGGGCTCCACAACCCGATCTCATGATCTCGGCTCGCGGCATCGTCCACAGGCCCCGATGCACCGCGTGCGCCGCGGGCCGCGACGTCTCACCCTGAAGGCATGTTCCGACGCAGCCGCACCTCCCCTGACGGGTCCTCCCGGCCCGCCCGCATTCCGTCCCGCCCAAGCGCCCGGCGACCATCGCTCGCCCTGTGGCGGCATCGCCACCTCGTGATCGCCCTGTGCCTGGGAGCCGCCGCAGCGCTGGCTCTCAGCGTGCTTCGCCCAGGGCCGGAGCCGGGCCGGGAGGTGGTCGTCGTCGCGCGCACCATCGGCGCGGGGAGCGTCATCACCGCCGACGACCTCACCACCCGCGCGCTGCCGCCCGACGCCCTGCCCGCCGCGGGCCTGGCGGGCCCCGAGGTTGTCGGTTCCCGTGCGGCGATCGGGCTGGAGGAGGGGACGGTGCTCACGGTCTCGATGACGTCCGCGGCGCTCGCCGCGGACGTAGGGGCCGACGAGCGGCTCGTGCAGGTCCCCGTGGAGGTCGGGGCGCAACTGGCCGAGCCGGGGGCCCATGTGGACGTCATCGGCGAGGCGACGGGGCGAGAGACGAGTCAGGGGAATCAGGGAAATGAGGAATCCGCCGACGCGAACGGCATCGAAGCATTCCGCGGATCCCCGGGCACCGCCGTTCTGTGCCGGAATGCGCGCGTGATCCTGTCCACGCCCGACGGGGAGGACAGCGGCTGGACAGTAGGGACAAAGGTCACACTTGTGACGCTTGCCGTTCCCGCAGCGAACGCTAGCCTTATTGTTGGCGCGGCCACGAACGGTGCTCTTGGTGTCGTGCTGAGCCCCTGACTCTCGTTTCGGTGCCACTCGCCGCGGCGGCAACCCGAGCAGGTTGCCGGATTTTCATTCCACACCCCCCACGCGAGCGGCCCTACCGCGCCCTCGCCCAGCAAGGAAAGGTTGCTCATGCTCAAGGGATTCAAGGAGTTCATCTCGCAGGGCAATGCCCTCGAGCTCGCCGTCGCCGTTATCATCGGTGCCGCCTTCAAACCGATCGTCGACGCCATCACCAAGGTCATCATGACCATCATCGGTCAGTTCATCGGCAGCCCCAACTTCGACTCCCTGGGAGCATTCTCCCTGTACGATAATGGCAGCTACACCTTCCACCTGGCCACCGCCGAGGAGCTCGCCAAGAACCCTGACGGCTACGTGATGCCCGGCACGATCATCACCACGGTGATCAACTTCTTCCTCGTGGCCGCCGCCGTCTACTTCGCCATCGTCATGCCGATGAACAAGGTCAAGGAGCGTATGGCCAAGGAGAAGGCCGAGGAGGAGGCCAAGAAGGTCACCGACATCGAGCTCCTCACCGAGATCCGCGACCTGCTCTCCGCCAAGCCGAAGGCCTGATCGCTCGTTACCCGCACTCGCGCCTCAACGGCCGGCCGTGCCCGGAAGCCGAATCGGATCCGATTCCGCTTCCGGGCACGTTCATGTCCGCAGAATTGACCCGGCTACGGATCTGGACCGATTTCGGCGCGAAGCCGGACCGATCTCGGCGCGAAACCGGACCGATCTCGGCGGGGGGACCCGGCTCTCACCACTTGCGACCGTTGCCGCCGCTCTTGCCTCCATCGCCGTTGGCGCGACCATTGCGCCCTTTGAGCTTGTCGCGCTGCGGATCATCCGACGACGGACTGGCGCTCGGCGATGCCGATGGCGTCCCACTGGCGCCGCCGGTCGGGGACCCGCTCGGACTCGCGGAGGCCGAGCTCGACGGATCGCTCGACGGGTCGGAGCTCGGGGAGTCCGACGGATCGCTCGACGGGTCGGAACTCGGGGAGTCCGACGGATCGCTCGACGGGTCGGAACTCGGGGAGTCCGACGGATCGGCGCTCGGGGAGTCGGACGGGTCGCTCGACGGATCCGGTGGCGGCGGGACCTCGCACTCCCCGGCGGCAGCCGTCGCCTCATCCATGGCCGTCTGCGCGCCGGCCTCGTCGCCCTCCTCGGTGGCCCTCTGCGCGCGTGCGAGGTGAGCGGTGTAGAGATTGACGCGCACGAGGCACTCGGGAGCCTCGGGGTCCCGGATCTGCCAGGTCTCCGTCCCGTCCTGCGACTGGGCCTCGACCATGTCGGCCGCCGGCGCGGTCGTGAGCGCCTCCTCCAGCTCGGTGACGGCGCCATCGGCGTCGTCGGCCAGCAGGCGGGCCGTCCCCAGGTTGTAGTGAACCCGCCATGCGTCCAGCCAGGGGTTGACCCTCGCCACCGTCTCGTAGCGACTCACCGCCGCGGGGTAGTTCCCGGCGACGGCCGCACGGTTGGCCGCCAGCGTTATGAGGAAGACGAAGCCCATCCAGACCGACACGATCGTCATCACCAGCGCCGGCGCCGCGCCCCAGGCGAGCAGACGGCGCCGACGACGGAGCCTGGCCGCCCTGCGGCGCGGGTCCTCGGCATCGTCATCCGCCTGGACGACGGCCGGCGCGCTCGGCTCGCCCTCGCCGCCGAGAGCCGAGGGGACCGGCGGGATACTGCTCATCGTGCTCCTCCCATGGGCGAGCCGGGCCCACCGGGCCCGGGCGCGCCTCCGACGTACCCGTACGCCCCGCCCCTCGGCGCGGGCGCGGCCCCCGGTTGCACGGGCCGGGGCGCAGCACTCCCCCACCCGACGCCTCCCCCGCGCCCGACACCGCCGGGCGCGCCGGCGCCCGGCCCGTCACCGGTGGTGGCGGAGCGCGTCATATGCGCAACGCGGTAGTCGGTGCGCGCCAGCGCCGCCAGCTCCCAGATGAGCAGCAGCGCGGCCACGAGCCCGAGAGGCCAGGTGAGATAGGTGTGCCTGCGCGAGCGCTCGCGCTCGTCGGAGAACACCTCGGAGACATCGACAGCGGTGAAGTCGCTCGTCGGCGCGTCGTCGGCACCGCCCGTGCGCTGGAGGTAGGGCACTCCCAGGCCGGACGCCACGGTCTGGAGCTCGGAGGCGTCGGGCACGGAGACCGCGGGCTGGCCGGTGCCCGGATCCGCGATGTACTTCGGCTGGGCGTCGGGGTCCGGGGTCCGCCCGACCTCGAACTCGCGCATCCTTCCGCCCTCGGGCGTCCCGTAGCCGAGTACGGCGCCGCCATCGACCATCGACCCCAGCTCGCTCCACGACAGCCCCGCCGCCGCGGCGTCGGAGGCCCCGGAGCCGTTGTCGGTGGCCTCGCCGTCGGACATGATGTAGACGAGCCTGGCCGCCTCGGGGGAGTTCTCGGAGCTGGAGCGCAGGTCCTGGGAGAGCTGCGGCAGGGCCCGCTCCAAGGAGGACCCGTTGGAGCGCGTCGTCGGCTCCTGCTGCAACGATGCGATCCACGACGTGACGGCGTCGATATCGGTGGTCAGGGGGAGCTCGCGCGCCGCGGCCGAGTCCAGGGCGATGATGGAGAAGCGGGCGGCGGGGAAGGCGTCCCGGATGGCGCCGAGGTCCTGTCGCACGCCGTCGAGCCTCGTGCCCCCGCCGTTGTCCGGCCCACCGGCCCAGTCCTCGGCCGCCATCGACCCGGTGCGGTCGACGACGAGGTAGACCTCGATGTTCGACGTGGAGCGTGACTGGGTGGCGGGGATGCTGGGTCCGGACATGATCAGGACCGTCACGAGCGCGAGCGCCGTGCGCCGTCCCCAGACGGTCCTCGAACCGGGCTCCGCGTCGTCGCGCAGGAGCCGGCGCCCCGACCACACCAGCACGACCACCAGCAGCGCAGCGGTAGCGACGACCAGGAGCCATCCCCGGGTCCCGAAGAACAACGGCGTGAAGATCATGCGCGCCTCCAGGCGGTCACGACCAGCAATGCGACGACCGCCGTCACGAGCCAGACGGCGTAGCCCTGGGGCACGTCGGTGACCCGCACCTCGCTGTCGCCCTCGAGCATGGTGGCCTGGTCGGCCTCCAGCTCCTTGACGATCCTCTCGACGGCCTTGGGATCGTCGACCTCGTAGAAGAAACCGCTATGGTCCTCGGTCACGGTCTTGAGATTCTCACGCGCCTGGGTCAGGGTCATGCCGGTCAGGCTCGGGTCCACGGTGCTGGGGTCGGAGCCGAACAGGGAGAACAGACGGATGTTCTCCCGAGCGGACAGGTCGGCGGCGTCGTTCAGGGAGTAGACCTGCTGGTGGTCGGGATCGACGACCTGGTTGTCGCTGGCCAGCACGATCGAGCGCGAGCGGTCCTCGACCTGGTTGGCGTCGAAAGCGAGGCTGCACGAGGCGAGTCCGTCGCCGACGAGGGAGGACGCCTGGACGTCGGTCAGCATCGTGCCGCTGAAGGTCTGGGAGTACTTGTCCGACATGGGGTTGTAGAGGGTGGGCCTGAAGTCGAGGGCGTCGCCCGCCTCCCGGAACTGCGAGCGCAGGAGGTCGTAGTCGTCGGTGAGCGGCACCATGGTCTGAGCGGTCGTGTTCCAGGCGACCAGTGCCACGCGCTCGCCCTCGAAGGTGTCCAGCAGCTTGGTGAAGGTGTCGAGGATCTGCACGTCCACGGAGAGCATCGAGGTGGACACGTCCAGGCACAGCACGATGTCGCGGCTGGCCAGGGCATCGCTGCGCACGGAGCGATCCACCGGCCGTCCCGCCACGAGCGCGGCGGAGACCAGCCCGATGACGAGCAGGACGCCCAGGAGGGCGTGCAGGTACCGGCGTCGGCGCACCCGGCCGCGCACGAGCGGACTGGACAGCAGCAGCGCGGAGTTGGCGATGCGCCTCGGCTCCTCCCCGGCCCGGCGCCAGGGCACCGGGAGCACCTTGCCCGCAGCGGCGAGCGCACCGACCAGCAGGCCGAGGACGACCAGGACCCACGACAGCGGGGCCATCACCATCGGGTCACCACCTCCTTCGCCTCGCTCAGCGCCTCCTCGGCCGCGGCCTCGGGATCGCGGTCGAAGGACGGCTGCTCCCATACTGCCAGGAGCTCGCCGACGTGCCCCAGCGGGTTGGTGTCCAGCGGGCGGCGCTGACGGCGCACGCGCTCGAGGCGCTCCTCGACGTCGCCCGGGGCCCTCTCGGCGGATATGTCCAGGATCTCGCGCACCGTGGCGGTCGTGATGTCCTCACCGCTGCGGGCGGCGGCGAAGCCGCGCAGGATCGAGGCGAGCTCGAGGTGAAGAGCGCGCACGTCGATCTCGCCGGCGGCGAAGCGCGCCTCCGCGTCCGCGACGCGCTCGCTCCACTGACCGCGCTCGGCCGGCGCCATGGGGATGTCGCCGACCTCTCGACTCCGATCCCGCAGGGTGACGAGCAGGGAACGCAGCAGCCACGCCGCGACCAGGACCAGGCCGAGGACGGCGACGATCATCATCCACAGCGGCATCAGCACCGGACTGTTGATCGACATGGCTCTCAACGCCTCCTCTTCGACGAGGCCAGGCGCTGCCGGGCGAGCAGGTCCGCGATCCGGTCGACCAGGGAGGCGTCGTCGGTGATGGTGACGTACTCGATATGACGGGCGTCCAGCGCACCGGTCACGGCGGCCCGCCGCGCCAGGACCTGCTGGGAGACGCGGGCTGCCAGCGCCCTGTCCTCACGGAGGAAGGCGGGGACCTCGCCGGACAACTCGATGTCATGGGCGCGCCCGGGCGCCAGGGGGTCGTCGTCCTCGATCTGGATGACGGTGAGCTCGTGCTGAGCCGACAGGCGGCGCAGCAGATCGACGACGCGAGGCGCGAGGACCGGGTCGGGGTGGGCGGTGTCGGTGATGAGCACGACGAGACTGCGCCGACGGTGCCAGATGGAGACGCGGTCGAGGAGGGTGACCAGGTCGGAGGCGGGAGCCCCGGCGGCGAGGAGGCCGGCGCCCGAGCGGGTGGCCGCCGTATCGACCGTATCGGTCAGCTCCTCGAAGAGATGCGACAGCTGGGTCAGCAGCGTCTCGGCGTGCTCGGAGCCGGATCGCGGCGGACGCGAGACCTGCCGGGCGGCGTCGGCGGCGACCAGCGCGACCGGATCGCCGCGCATACGCGCCAGATAGGCGAAGACCTCGGCGACGGCCAGGGCGAGCCCGCGCTTGTCCTCGCCGGCCGGCGTCTGCGCCGCCATGGTCCGTCCGGTGTCGACCGCCAGCACCAGGGGCAGGTTGGCCTCCCGCTGGTAGCGCTTGATGACGGGCTGGCCGATGCGCGCCGAGGCCTTCCAGTCGATGTCGGTGACGTCGTCCCCCGGCCGGTACAGCGACAGGTCGTCGAAGTCCTGACCGTGCCCCAGGAGCACGGACTTGTGGCGCCCGTCGAGCAGACCGGTGGCGCGGCGCAGCGTGGGCAGCGCCAACCGGCCGCGCACGCGCGCCACCCGGGAGCCGCGGCCCATGGCGGGGGAGGGCGCCGCGGGCGCCGTCTCGGGCGCGTCCGACGAGGCCTGACTGCGGGTGGTCTTCATCGCTGCAACCGTGCCTGCACCTGTGTCAGCAACCATGGCCTCCCGGTCAGGGCGTCGGAACCGCTGCGAAGATCGCGTCGATGATCGCCTCGGGAGCGATGTCATCGGCCAGCGCGTCGTAGGTCAGCACCAGGCGGTGACGCAGGACGGCATGGCGCAGGAGGCCGACGTCGTCGGGCGTGACGTAGGTGCGGTTCGCCTGGAGGGCGACGGCCTGAGCGACCTTCATCAGCGCGATGCCGCCGCGCGGGGACGCGCCCACGCGCACATGCTTGTCCAGGCCGGGCACGGGGCGCGGCCCGCCCCCGCGGGAGGTGTTGACCAGGGCCACGATGTACTGCTTGATGACCGGATCGACGTAGACGCGCTCGACGGTGCCCTGGAGCCACTCGACGTCGTCGGTGCTGATGGGCATGGTCATCATGGCCTCCTCGAAGGCCCCCGACGCGATGCGGTCCAGGACGTCGGCCTCCTCGGCCGGCTTGGGGTAGGTCAGCACCTCCTTCATCAGGAAGCGGTCCATCTGCGCCTCGGGCAGGACATAGGTGCCCTCCTCCTCGATGGGGTTCTGGGTGGCCAGGACCATGAAGGGCTGCGGCAGCGGGTAGTTGACTCCGCCGATGGAGGTCTGCCGCTCCTGCATGGCCTCGAGCATGGCCGACTGGGTCTTGGCGCTGGAGCGGTTGATCTCGTCGAGCAGGACGATGTTGGCGTGCACCGGGCCGAGCTGGGTGGCCATCTCCCCGGTGGCGTAGTTGAGGACCTGCGTGCCGACGATGTCGTTGGGCATGAGGTCGGGGGTGCACTGGATGCGGCAGAAGGAGCCGGAGACCGCGGCGGCCAGCGTCTGGGCCGCCGTCGTCTTGGCCAGGCCGGGAACCGACTCGAGCAGGATGTGCCCGCCCGCGATGAGCGTGGACGTCAGCGCCAGGCGCAGGCGGTCCTGGCCGACCACGCGCTGGCCGAAGGTGTCGGCCACTCGCTTCAGGAGCTCGGAGGCGCGCTGGACATCGGCCTTCGGGGAGGCGGAGCGCGAGGACCGCTCCGCCTGGCGCTCGAGCTCCCTGGCGCTGGGCAGGGAGGCCGTGGGGGTGGGGTAGGAGGTGCCGGCCGGGGCGGGCGACAGACCGCCCGGCGCCGAGGGCTGCGGCACTCGAGTCCGGCGTCCGGAGCGGGAGGGCGCCTGGGGCACCGCCGGCGCCGACGGCACCGGCGCGGCCTCGGGGACGGCGGCCGACGGCATGGTGGCCTGTCCGCCGGGGACGGTCGTCATGCCGTAGGACTGCACTGGCTGGTTGCTCATGAAACTCCTCGTGCGCCGGAAGGGTGACCACGGCGCCACTGGCAGGCTATACGAGACGTCGGGCCGAGCCCAGGCGCATCGATGGGGATCCCAACACCCCGGCTCAGAGATCAGCCATCTCGACGTCGGATCCGGACAAAGACAGGCGCAGCCCTTTGTCGGTCACCGAGACCCGAGACAGGCTGAGCCCCTGCGGCAACGAGCCGGCGCCGACCGAGATCTCGGAGGACTCCAGCCCGACGTAGGACAGGACGGGGCGGCCCAGGAAGGTGGCACCGGGATCGAACTCGATGCCCCGGACCGTGATCGATGTGACACTCAGGAGCAGCCCGCCGTCGTCGGACACCGAGGGCGCGATCGTCATGGAGGCGGCGAGCCCGCCGAGCACACTGGTCGAGGCGGTCGCGGTCCCGGGATCATCGGCGGAGCCGAGCGCGCCCGCCTGCACGGTCAGGGCCGGCATATCGGGGGCCGCGGCCGCCACCATGGTCGTGAGCCGGTCCCACCCCACCGATGCCGTGGCGTCCACGCTCCGCGTCGGGAAGGGATCGGACAGACCGATGGACGTCAGGGTGGCATCCAGGTCGAGCAGCGTCAGACCGTCCCGCCCGGCCGCGGCGTCATCTCCGGAGGACAGCTCCAGCTCGCCGGCGGTGACCGCCAGGGAATCCAGTCTGCCCCCGAGGACCTGGGGCAGGACGAGGCCCTCAGTGGTGATCCGCGCGTCCGAGGACAGCCCGGGCAGCGCCGAGCGCACGACGGCGGCGACCCGCGAGCGCGTGTAGAACTCGGCGCCCGCGCCCGCTCCCCCGGCCACGAGGACGAGCACGAGCAGGACCACGACGGCGATGACACGGCCCCGGCGACGACGCGCACCGGGCCGGCGCAGCGCGCCGTCCCGGCCCGGGCCGCCGTCACCACCGACGACGCCCTCTCCGTCCGCACCGGTCTCGTCATCGTCGGCCGTGCTCACTGCGCCCGCTGCGCCCGCCATATTGGCCGTGCTCACTGCGCCCGCCCTGCCCGCTCCGTGCCGCTCACCGCGCTCAGCCTCGCCCGTTCCCGGCATCGGCGCGCCCGCCGTCCCCGACCGCAGTCGTGCCCGTCGTCCTCACACCGGTCCCGCGCGCGGCGGCCTCGTTGTCGGCGTGCTCCTGGTCGAGCATGGGCAGATCCTCGGCCGTCACCATGAGGGTGGCCACGGCGTGCTCCACGAGCGCGGTGCGCCGGTTGGAGGCCGCGCCCCCGGCGCGCCCGCCGCGCAGTCCCCGCACGCCCACACGGTCGAGCTTCTCGCAGACGTTGTCGAGCTTGCGGTTGAACTTGGTCAAGGGCCATCCCAGGCGCGCGGCGGCGGCGGCGGACGACGGGATCTCGGCGGCCCCGGTGCCGGCGCGCCGCAGCACCGGCTCGGACAGGGCGAGGACGAGCAGCAGCTGGGACTTGGTCATCGGAGTCACCCCGATGGTGGTCTGACCGGTGGACTGCTGGACGCCGTCGATCCCCGAGAAATGCTCCTCGCCGGCGGTGATGAGATCGATCTCGTAGGTCGTCGGCCCCGCGGAGAAGGTGAGGATGACGCGCTGGAAGACCAGCGGCAGGCGGGCGCCCGGGGCGAGTCGGGACTGCACCAGTCCGTCGCCGTCGGTCAGCGTCGCGGACAGGCGAGTGCCCTCGTTGGCGATCCACCACAATCCGCTCTCGTGCGCCAGGACGAGGAAGCGCCGGTGGAGGTAGGGGTTGTCATCGATGTCGAGATCCCCGCCACGGCCGATGACGAAGGCGTCATCCGTCCCGATGCGGTGGATCTCGCCCGAGAAGTCGAGGACGAGCTCGTCGGGGCGGTCCGGATCGATCTCCGGCCGCTCGGTCCAGGTCAGATCGCTCATAGGAGGTCTCCTTGCTGTTCAGGAGCAGTATGCAGGGCTCGAGAGCGCGAGTGCTCGGGCAAGGCTGTTCAGCCGTTGGATCAGGATAACGGGCGGACGGCCGCCGAACGGCTAGATGGGTGGTTCGACCCGCAGCGCGACACCGTCCCCGACGTCCAGCAGGTCCCCCACGTACAGCGGCGTCGGCAGGGCCGGCGCGAGCAGGACCGCCGGCATCCCCGGTCGCAGGAGCACCGTGCCATTGTTGGAGCTCAGGTCGCGTGCGAGCACGTTCCAGCCCGCCGTGGTGATCGACAGGTGGGAGCGCGAGACCAGGTGGGTGGGGCTCGGCACCTCCAGGAGCAGGGCGCCGGGCTCGCCCCCCGGCTGCTCGCGCGGCGCGCGCCCGACGACGATGTCCCCGCGCACGGGCACGCTCATCCCCGTGGACAGGGCGAGCATGGCCAGGACCGGCCGCGGCACGGGAACGAGCTGTCCGCTCAGGGGCGCGGGGCAGCACAGGCAGACGTGGGCGTCCGGCGGGTTGGCATGGCCCACGACGCAGATGGCCGCCGTGATCATGGGGACGGGCACGACCTCCTGGGCAAGAGCGCCCGTTGAGGCCGAGGGCTCTGAGGGCGCCGAGGGCGGGGACCCGGAGTCCGGTCCCGGCGCCCCGATCGGTCCCGCCCGTCCCCGGGCGGACGACGCGAACGGCACGGGCGACGCCGCATCGCCCTCCCGGTCCGCCGCGTTCCCGTCCGGAGCGCCGGAGCCGCCCGTCTCCTCCGCGGCGCGGGCGGGCGCGGACGACTCGGGAGGCGAACTCGCGGCAACGCGTCGACGGCGGCGCCCCGACCCCGGCTCGGGCTCGGGGTAGCGCGGGATCCGCTCGGGCGGGAGCGCAGTCGAGGAGGGAGCGGCGGACGCCTCCCGCGGGACCTCGCGATCCGCGAGCGCGTCGTCGGCGCCGGGGGCGTCGTCGGCATCGGGCCCGATGCTCATCGGCAGATCGTCGGGATCGACCCACACCCCGGTCTCGGCCGCGCTCGGACAGTCCGATGTGACGAACTCAACAGAGTCGGGGGAATCGGGGGAATCAGCGGCTCCGGCCGCGGTCGGGCCGGTGAGCGCCGCGCCCACGGCCGGCCGCAGGGCCTCGGGCGGCCCCCCGACGGCGAGGGCCGCGGGACTCACCAGGGTCTGCGGGGGGAAGGCGGGTGGTACCGCGGCCGGATGCATCCCCGCGTACCCGGCCGTCCCGGTGGAATCGGCGGCGACCGCCCGCGCAGCCTCCGGGCATCGGAGCCGAGCGGTGCTCGCAGGCTCGTCGGCGGTGGCGGCGGAGGCGACCGCAGGAGAGATGGGGTCGTCCGGTCCCCGAGCGCGCCGAGCCCGCGGAGCCTCCGGAGTCAACGGCTCGGCGGGTCCGCCCAGCGCCTCCAGCACCGCCCGCGCCGCCTCCGACGGGGCCTCCGGGGCAAGAAGCGCCTCCCCCCAGCGGCCGACGACGCGTTCCGGAACGCCCACGACGCCACTCGCCGGCGTGCTCCCGTGGGCCCCAGGACCCCCGGGACCCGCAGGAGCGCCCGGGCTCGCGGGGCTCACAGATCCGACTCCGGGACGAGATCGACGACCAGGGCGGTGGTGTTGTCATGGCCACCGGCCTCGAGCGCAGCGGCCACCGCCGCCTCGGCCGTGTGCTGCGGGCGCATCCCGGCGCCGAGAACAGTGGCCAGAGCCTCGTCGTCGAGCTCGTCGCTCAGACCGTCGGAGCAGATGAGCAGGCGATCTCCGTTCTGAGCGGGCGTGATACGGGTCTCCGGAACGGCCTCCTGGTCCAGCCCCGCCCCCAGCGCCCGGGTGACGACGTTCTTCCGGGGGTCGCGCCGGGCCTGATCCCGCGTGAGCTGACCGGCGTCGATGAGCGCCTGGACCTGGGAGTGGTCGTGGGACATCTGGGTCAGGACTCCGGAGCGCAGAAGGTAGACTCGCGAGTCGCCGATGTTGAATGTGATCCATGTCGCCGTCCCGGTCCGGTGCGCCAGGACGGCGCCGGCCACTGTGGCCCCGGGCCGGTGGGCCGCGTGCGAGGGGATCGCGGCGACCGCCTCACCGGCCGCGAGCACGGCCTCGACGATGACTCGCTCGTCGGCGACGACGGAACCGGACAGCGACGCGAGGGCGCTCAGAGCGGCCCGGGTGGCGGCGCGTCCGGCCGCGTGCCCGCCCATGCCGTCCACCACGACGAACGCCGGCGGCAGGGCGAGATAGCCGTCCTCGTTGACACTGCGCAACCGCCCGACATCGGTGGCCGCCCCGACGACGGGGACCAGGGCGTCGCCCTGCGGCCGGGGCGTGGCCGGGATCTCGCTCATGAACATCTCCTCGATGCTGGGGCGGCGGCCGGGGCGCGATCACGGCCGACGGTTGAATGGCGCCGACGATACCTGCACGGGCGCGACTCGGCTCACCTCAGGTAGGCTCTTTGAAGACCGGTACCCACCGGTGACCCGTTCCGTCTCCCTATGAATAACGTCCATACGGCACCAGGCGTGCACGGCGGGAACCGTGAACTTGTGGAGGACTCACCTCATGTCTCAGGCTCAGGACGACCTCGTCGCCGCGGCGAGCAACCCCAATGCGGAGCTCGCGACGCTGCACGAGCTCGCCAACAACTATCCGGGTCTGCGCCCCTACATCGCGGCGAACCCGCGTACCTACCCGGCGCTGCTGGAGTGGCTCGGCACGCTCGGCGATCCCGCCGTCGACGCCGCTCTGGCCCGGCGCTACGGTCCTGCGCAGCCGCTGACGACCGCCGCCGCCGACGGCTCCACCCAGGTCCTGTCCGCCGGGCAGATCGGGCCCCAGTCCCCCCAGGGCCCGGGCCAGCAGCAGCCCCTCGCCGAGACGCAGTACCAGCAGCCCACCCAGCCGCAGGCCACCCAGGCCACCCAGGCCATCCAGCAGACGCAGTACCAGCAGCCCACCCAGCCGCAGGCCACCCAGGCCACCCAGGCCATCCAGCAGACGCAGTACCAGCAGCCCACCCAGGCCACCCAGCCGCAGTACGCCCAGCCCCAGTACGCCCAAGCCGCCCAGCCGCAGTACGCCCAGGCCCCCCAGCAGCAGGCCGCTCAGCCGACCCCGGAAGGCCTGTTCGGCATCGGCGAGGCGGCCGAGGAGGAGGACGCCGGGCCCCGCCCGACCCTGTGGCTGTGGATCCTCGGCGCCATCGCCATCGTCGCCGTGGTGGCGCTCGTCGTGTGGTTCGTCCTGTCGAATCACGGCGGCGGGAACAACGCCGACGATGACGGGGATCAGACGGGCACCTCGCAGCAGGCGGACGACCCCACGAGCGACAGCCCCTCGAAGAAGCCCACCCCGTCGGCGTCGGCCTCCCCCACACCGAGCCCCTCGGCCAGCCCCTCGCAGAAGCTCGTGGCCCCCGCGCCGGCCGATGCCGTCGAGATGAGCTCCTTCACGGCTCCCAGCGGCAACATCACCTGCACGTTGGGGACGGACTCGGTCAGCTGCACGATCAAGGACCACAGCTTCGTGCCCCAGGACGCCTCCTGCGGGAACTCCTCGAGCGCGCCCGTCACATGGACCGTCGGGAAGGACGGCGTGGCCAGCGGCAGCTGCGGCTCGTCCTTCGCCGGCTCGGGCGCGTCCCTCAACTACGGCTCCGCCGCGAAGAACAGCACCTTCGCCTGCACCTCGTCGGAGGACGGCATCGAGTGCTGGAGCCAGATCAGCGGACAGGGCTTCAAGATGTCCCGCGAGGACTCGAAGTCCACCAAGCAGTCCGGCCAGCGCTGACGAGGCCGACACGCAGTCAGCACGAAGTCAGCACCGACAGAACTAACGGGACTGACGGAAGGCCGGCGTCGCCTCCGCCTCTCCCGCCCCTCCCGCGAGCGCGCCCACGACCAATCCAGACAGGCCCATCGACCCATGTCCTCCACCTACGGGCGGATCCTGCGCATCCCCGGCGCGGCCCCCTTCTCCATCGCGGGGCTCCTGGCGAGGTTCCCCATGTCGATGCAGGGGATCTCGACCATTCTCGCCGTCCAGGTCCTGTACGGCAGCTACTCCGCGGCGGGGATCGTCTCCGCGGCGAACATCGTTGCGGCGGCCCTGGGCGCGCCCGTGCTGGCGCGGCTGGTGGACGAGCACGGGCAGTCCAAGGTGATGCTGCCGGCGCTGACGGTCTCCAGCGCATCCCTGCTCGGCCTCGTTCTGGCCACCGGGGCGCGCGCCGACCTGCGAGTGCTCATCGTGCTGGCGGCGCTCGCCGGCGGCCTGTCCGGCTCCATGGGATCGCTCGTGCGCTCGCGATGGACTGCGATCGTCACCCGCCCGGAGGACGTGCACACGGCCTTCTCGCTCGAGGCCGCCTTCGATGAGGTCGCCTTCATCATCGGCCCGGTTCTGGCCACGGCCCTGTGCACCTCGTCCGTTCTGCCGGTCACCAGTGGATGGTTCGTCTCGCTCATCCTCCAGCTCGGCGGCGGAGCGTGGTTCCTGTCCCAACGCGGGAGTGAGCCCGCGCCCCATCCGCGGCGCCGCCGCGCGCGCCCGGCGGACGCGTCGCGGGACGAGCCCGCCGAGGAGGCCCGGGAGGATGCCGACGCCCAGCCGCAGCGATCGGTGCCGCGCCATGGCGCGGTGCTCGCCGTCCTCGTGGCCTTCCTGTTCTCGGGGGCGCTATTCGGTGCGAACGACGTCGCCGCGGTGGCCTTCGCCACCGAGGCGGGGCGCACGTCGGCCTCGGGGATGCTGCTGGCGGCGTGGTCCATCGGATCGCTCACGGCTGCGCTGGCCTACGGAGCGCGCTCCTGGGGGTGGCCGCTGTGGAGGCAGTTCCTCGCCGGCACGGCTGTACTCGCCGTCGGTGCCTCGACCCTCCCGTTCGCCCCGGGCCTGGTGGCGCTCGGCGCGCTCATGGCCGCCACGGGCATGGCGATCGCTCCGACCATCACGACCGGCAACAACATCGTCCAGGTCACCGTGGCGCCCTCCCAGCTCACCGAGGGGCTGGCGTGGATCAGCACATCGCTGAACGTCGGGGTGTCGCTGGGATCGATGCTGGGCGGCCGCGCGGTCGACGCAGGGGGCAGCCGTGGCGGGTACCTGGTGGTCGCCGTCAGCGCCTGGCTCGCCGTGGCGGCGACTCTGGCCGGGCTGCCGGTCCTGCGCCGAGCGCGCAAGCATCTCAGCCTGCCGCGCTGATCGCGCCGATGACGCCGCGGCGTTCCTCGGCACCGCCGGCCGCCGCGCCGCGGGCGCCCCTCGGAGCGCGGAGCCGGACCGATCTCGAGCCGGAACCGGACCGATCTCGAGCCGGAACCGGACCGATCTCGACGAAGGGGACGAGAGCGAGGTGAAGAGGGGCGCGGGGGGCGACGCCGTAGACTCCGACGAGTGGACGAGAGCATGCGGAACGAGACGACCACCTCCCGTCTCGGCGCGGCCCGACTGCTGACCTCCTGCCCGGCCCGGGTCCTGGGCTGGGTCGCTCTCCTGGCGAGTGCCTACCCCTGGCTGTGGAGCAAGGACGGCCTCCGAGCGTTCAAGCTCGACGCGTGGGTGTACTACCACGGCATCGAGCAGTGGCAGAGGGGCGGGAGCCTGTACGACTGGTACGCCAATCCCACCGAGCGCCTGTGGCCCTTCACCTACCCGCCCTTCGCCGCCTGGGCGCTGAAGCCCCTGACCTGGGGCGACGATCGCACGGCCCAGGTGCTCATGGTCCTGGCCACGCCGGTGTGCACCGCGGTGACGGCCTGGGCGACCGCGCGCGCCCTGGGAGCCGGGGGGCGGGCGGCACGGGCCATGGCGCCATGGCTCGCGCTGGCGGGCGTGCTGCTCCTCGAGCCGGTCTACAAGACCATGGAGTACGGGCAGGTCAACGCGATCCTCATGATGCTGGTCGCCGTCGACCTGCTGGCGCTGCCCGAGGGATCGCGCTGGCGCGGCGTGGGCTCGGGGCTGGCGGCGGCACTCAAGCTGACGCCGACGATCGCGGTGGTCGTCCTGCTGGCGCGCCGCGAGTGGAGGGCCGCAGCCACGATGGTCGGCACCGCGGTCGCGGCGACGGTCCTGTGCTGGTGCGCTTGGCCCGCCGAGTCCGCGCAGTTCTTCTTCTCCGCGATGCTCGATCCTTCCCGCGCGGGCTTCCCCGACTACGCGGGCAACCAGAACCTCAAGGGCGCGGCCGCCAGGTGGCTGCCCGAGCAGGCGTGGACACCGGCGTGGGCGCTCGCCGTCATCGTGGTCGCCCTGGGCGCCTGGCTGCTGCTGCGCAGGCTGGCAGCGGCGCCGGGCGCCGGGGCCGGATCGCCCGACGACGGGGCCGGATCGCCCGACGACGGCCTCCTCCTGTCGCTGCAGGTGAGCGTCGCCATGACCGCCGGTCTGCTGATCTCCCCGATCTCCTGGTCGCACCACTGGGTGTGGTGCCTGCCCGCCCTCATGAGCCTGGCGACGGCCGCGTGGCGCTGGTGCTCGCCCGCCCTGGCGACCTCCGCCCTGGCGGGCGCGACCGTTCTCGCCCTGGCGATGCAGTGGTGGTTCCCGGGGCAGAACCATGTGGAGCAGAACTGGTCCTTCGCCGCCACCGTCGTCGGCTCGTCCTACACCTGGTGGGCGCTGGCGACCGGCGTCGTCCTGTGGACGGCAACGGGACGCGTCGCACGCGCACCGCGGGTTCCTCCCCGACGCGTCCCGGACGGGGGCCGGGCCCCGTAAGATCGGCTCGTGCCACTTTTCGACGTCATCCGCGCCGTTGAGGACCGGTTCCACCGGGACGTGATCCCCGTGCTCAGGCGGCGCGGCTGGCGTCCGCGCGTCATCGCTTACGACGGCTACGGCTCGGCCCGCCCCGAGCACGCGGGCCGCGATCTCCTGCGCGCGCGGGTCGACGGCGGAGCGGCGACGTCGGACATGGCCCGTGTGCTGGCGCGCATGGTGCTGCGTCCGCGGCGCGCCCCCGCCGAGGGCCCGCTGTTCCGCTCCGTGCCCGAGGGGGTGCCCACGACGGTGCGCGACGTGCAGGACGTGCGCGAGCTGGCCGCCACCAACCTCCTGGAGGCCCAACGGGGGTGGCGCCTGTTCGTGGACGCCCCCGTGCCCTACCTCCCCGTGACGATCCGCTTCGGGGCGGTGAGCGTGCGCACCCGGGCGGACCAGGAGGGGTACATCGACGTCGTCGTGCGCGGGCACGGCCTGGGGCCCGGCTGGCACGAGGCGCGCATCGAGGCGACCGGCGCCGGCACGGTGACCACCCGGATCCTGATCGTGGCGCCCGGACCGCGCCTGGGCATCGTCTCCGATATCGACGACACGGCCATGGTCTCGCACGTGCCGCGCATGTTCGTCGCCGCCTGGAACCAGCTGGTGAAGTACACCTCGTCGCGCGAACCGGTGCCGGGCATGGCCGAGCTGCTCACCCGGGTCGAGCGGGCGCACCCGGGCACGCCCGTCATCTACCTGTCGACCGGCGCGTGGAACGTCGTGCCCACCCACCGCTCCTTCTTCGAGCGCCACGGCTTCCCCGCGGGCCCGATGCTCATGACCGACTGGGGCCCCACCAACACCGGGCTGTTCCGCTCGGGGATCGAGCACAAGCGCACGGAGCTGCGGCGCCTCATGATCGATCTGCCCGACGTGACCTGGCTCCTGGTGGGCGACGACGGGCAGCACGACCCGCTCATCTACGGCGAGGCCGCCCGCGAGCACTCCGACCGCGTGGCGGCCGTGGCGGTGCGTCGGCTGACGCCGACCGAGCAGGTGCTGGCCGGGACGCAGCTCGCCCACCCCATGGGCCTGGGGCCGGAGGCGCGCACGCTCGCGGAGGCGGACGTGCCCGTGGTCGTCGGCGCGGACGGCTACGAGCTGGCTCGTCTGCTGCCGCCCGGGATGGTCGGCGGCGAGTCGATCGCCGGGGAGTCGGAGGGACGGGCGACGGCCTGAGCGGAGCCGGAGCGGGGCAGACCGCGCCCGAGGCCCCCGCGCCCAGTAGGCTCTGCCCCGGTACCGCCACCAGTGTGAGGAGATCGTCATGGCCAGCAAGCTGCCGTTCATCATCGGCCTGGGAGCCGGATACGTCCTGGGAACGCGAGCCGGCCGCGCGCAGTACGAGCGCATGAAGACCGCCGCGTCCCGCGCCGCGTCGCGGGTCGCCGAGAGGCCCTTCGTACGGGAGAAGGTCGATGCCGCCTCCAGCCGGGCGGGCCGGTTCGTGCGTCGGCAGGGCGAGGTCGTCACCGACAAGGTCGCCGACGCCGTCAAGGATCGCCTCTTCCGCGGCCCGGCGGCGGGCCCCGCCCCCGCCTCCCCCGCCGTCCGCGTCGACGACGCCGAGGTCCGCCCCCTCGACTGAGCCCGGCCCCGGCGCCGCCGCCCCGACGAATCGCCCGAGCCCGCCCGCCCGAGTCGCCCAGCGCGCCCCGTTCGCCCCGGCGCCGGGCCCGCTCACAGGTCCTCGACGTCGAGGGGCTTGCGCCGCCGCAGCGGCTCCGGCGCCCGGCGGCGCGGCAGCAGCGCTCGGCGCCACCCCGAGAGCGCCGTGCCGCCGCGCAGGAGCGTCAGGTCCCTGGCACGGGCGGCGATGGTCGGAACGCCGGCCGCCGGACGATCGGCGCGACGCCTCTCCCGGTCCCCCACCACCGGCAGTCGCCACGAGCGCCAGTAGGCCAGCAGGCAGGTCCCGGCCCCGACCAGCGTGGCCGCCGGCATCGCGTAGGCGTCCGGCAGGTTCGTGCGGACGACGACGACCACCGTCCCCGCGGCGCACAGGGCGGGGACGGCGTAGAGCTTGTTCCCGCCGAACACCGCCGGGGTCTCGCCCACGGACACGTCGCGGATCATCGAGCCGCCCACCGCCGTCAGGCATCCCAGCAGCAGCGCGGGCATGACGCCCAGCCCGTTGCCCAGCGCCTTGGCCGCACCGGTGGCGGCCCACGTGCCCAGAACCACGGCGTCGGCGACGACGAGGAAGCGGCGGGCGAACCGGGAGGTGAAGGGCACCCACCAGGCGACCAGGGCCCCGGCGCAGGCGGTGTAGAGGTAGTACGGATCCGTCAGCGCGAACGGAGGGCCGGCCTGGATCATGACGTCTCGCAGAATGCCGCCGGCGGTCGCGGTGAGTATGGCCAGGACGGCGAAGCCCACCAGGTCGAAGTTCTTCCGCCTGGCGATGAGCCCGCCGAGGATGCCGTTGAGGAGCACGCCTGACAGGTCGAGGACGCGGAAGGTCTCCGGCAGCGTGTCCGGGATCGCGATCTGGGCGGGGAGCACGCGGCCACCCTAACCAACCCGGCCGTCCCGACCGGCCACCCCCGGCCACGCGTCCCCGGGCCCGCGCGGCGGCTCCTCCTGCGGACCGGCGAGCGGAGTCGAGGAGACCGAGTGCCGCACGGGGGGCGCCCCCTCCGCGGCACGAGCCGGTCGCCACCGGGAGAGTCGTCGGGCGTGACTATCAGAAGGGGCGTCGGGAGGGTTATGACGCAGGTGGACCTCATAGACCGTCATCGGCAAGACTCGCCGCGTGCCCTCGTCACGCTACACCCCTCCCAAGGACCTGAGCGCCTACGCCTGGCTGTCCATCTCGGCGGCGCTGGCCACCATCGTCCTCAAGGCCTTCGCGGCCTGGATCACCGGCTCGGTCGGCCTGCTCTCCGACGCCGCGGAGTCGGTGGTCAACCTGGTGGCCGCCATCGTGGCGCTGGTCGTCCTGAAGATCTCGATCAAGCCGGCCGACGACGACCACCAGTTCGGCCACTCGAAGGCCGAGTACTTCTCGGCCATCACCGAGGGCGTCATGATCTTCGTGGCGGCGGCATTCATCATCATCTCCGCGATCGAGCGGCTCGTCGCCCCCGTCATGCCCGAGCGGCTGAGCGTGGGCCTTCTCATCTCCGTGGGGGCCTCCGTCATCAACGGGGCCGCGGCCTGGGTGCTCCACCGGGTGGGCAGGCGCGAGCACTCCGCGACGCTGGTGGCCGATGCCACGCACCTGGCCACCGACGTCGTGACCTCCGCCGCCGTTCTGCTGGGCGTGGGCCTCGTGGCGGTCTTCGACTCGCCCGTGCTCGACGCGATCGTCGCCCTGGGCGCGGGCCTGAACATCATGTGGACCGGGTTCAAGCTCATCAGCGAGTCCGTGGCAGGCCTCATGGATGTGGCGCCCGGGCGGGAGGCGCAGGAGCGGATCGAGGCGGTGCTGGGGCGGCACCGCCTCGACGGGCGGATCGACTTCCACGCGGTGAGGGTCCGCGAGGCGGGCAACCGGCGCTTCGCGGAGATGCACGTGCTCGTGCCGGGCACGTGGAGCGTGAAGGAGGGGCACGACTTCACCGAGCGCATGATCGACGAGCTGGTCGAGGTGGACCCGAACCTGCGGGTCTCGGCCCACCTCGAGCCGATCGAGGACCCCAAGAGCTACGAGGACGTCGAGGACGTCTGAGGCGCGAGCCGGGTGGCAACGGGCTCGGGGTCACCGCGCCGACGGTGGCCGTGGAGTGGGGAGACCGCCGGGAGGAAACCACTGCGAACGGCCTCCGGCCTCAGCCGCGGTCCTCTCGGACGCCGGCGAGAGGGCGGTCGTCGCACGCGCTCATCCCCGATCCATGAGCCGGCGCAGCGGGCCGTCGACGGCCATGAGCTCGTCGGGACCGCCGTCCTGGACGACCCGGCCGTCGTCGAGCACGACGACGTGGTCGGCCCCGTCCACGTGGGCGAGCCGATGAGTGATCTCGATCACCGTGCACTCGCGCGCCCACCGGCGCACCGAGGCGCGCACGGCGGCGTCGAGCCCGGGATCGAGGTGGCTGGTGAACTCGTCGAGGATCAGCACGCTCGGACGGGCGAGCAGGGCGCGGGCCAGTGCCAGGCGCTGACGCTGGCCGCCCGACACCGTCGCGCCGCGCTCCCCGATGAGCGTGTCGTAGCCGGCCCGCATCGCCTCCACGTCGTCGTGGACGCAGGCGGCGCGGCAGGCGGCGACCACCTCCTCGTCATCGGCGTCCGGCCGGGCGAGCCGGACGTTGTCGGCCACCGAGGCTCGGAAGAGGTGGGCCCGCTGGGGCACCAGGGCGACCTCCCGGCGCAGCGAGTCGCCGGTCAGCTCCGCCGCATCGACGCCGTCGATCGCCACCCGCCCGTACTGCGGCACGTCGGTGCGCACCGCGAGTCCGGCCAGGGTCGTCTTGCCCGAGCCGGAGGCGCCCACCAGGCACGTCCACTCCCCCTCGGCCGCGCGCAGGCTCACGCCGTGCAGCGACGCCGAGCCCGCCCCGGGGTAGGTGTAGACGACGTCCTCCCAGCTGACGTCATGGGCGGGGCGCGCCGCGAGCTCGTGCTCGCCGTCGGGGACCTCAACGGGCGAGTCGACGAGCTCGTAGACCCGCTCCGCGGCGGCGAGGGAGGACGACAGCGCGGCGGCGAGCTCCTCGACGGCCCGCACGGTCTCGGCCAGGCGGACGAGGCCGGCCACGGCGGCCGCGAGCGCGGCGGCGCCGATATCCCCGGAGCGCACCCGGGGGGCGCCGACGGCGAGGACGGCGAGCGGTCCGGCCAGCACGAGCAGCGCGACGGCCCCGCGTCGTACCGCGGCCCACACGGCGGCGGGCCGGCCCGCGCGCGCGACGTCGTCGTCCAGGGCGGCCGTCTCCGCCAGGCGCTCGTCGGCGCGACCGTAGCCGACGATCTCGCTCAGTCCCTGGATCGAGTCGGTCACGTGCTGGGTCAGCGCCGCCCGGGCCTCTGCCGTGCGGCGCGCGGAGGCCAGGCCGTGACGCCTGCCGGCCAGGGGCACGACCGCCAGGGCGCCCAGGAGGAAGGGCAGCGCGACCGCCGCCAGCTCCCAGGAGACCCCGGCGCCGATGGCGACCAGCACGGTGACGGGCACGACGACGGCCGAGACCACGGGGGCGATGGTGTGGGCGAAGAAGACCTCGATGCGGTCGACGTCCTTGGTGGCGCGAGCCAGGAGGTCCCCCGAGCGGGAGGTGGCGCTCACGCGGGGGGCGCGCGGGATGAGGGCGCGGAAGATCTCGCCGCGCAGTAGCTCGAGGGCCTTGAAGGCCACGAAGTGGCCCGTGAACTGCTCGCCGTAGCGCAGCGCCCCCTTGGCCAGGCTCATGACGACCATGGCGCCGAGCACGGTCCACGGGGAGGGGACCGGCCCGCCGGAGGCGAGCGCCGTCCCGGTCGACACGACGGCGTGAGCGCCCAGGGCGAAGAGCCCGACGCCCAGCAGGAGGTCGGCGACGCGGCACAGGGTGGAGCAGAGCAGCGGCGCCAGGACCGGGCGGGTGACCCGCAGCAGCCATCCGATGAGCACCGTCCGGGTCGGGGGCGGGACGCGTTCCGCCGCGCGCGTCGGGGGCGCGGCCGGCCCGACGGCCGAGATCGTCGAGGGCTCTTCCATCGCGGCTGCGGTCACGGCTCAGCCCTCCTTCGTCACGGGGTCCGGGGCGTCCCCGGTGGAGAGGCCGGTCGGGCGGGCCGGGCCCGTCGCGCTCACTGCGCCGTCGGCGACGCGCACGACCCGGTCGGCGGTCACGAGCGCGCCCGCGCGATGGGAGACGGTCACGACGGTGCGGCCCCGCGCGAGGCGGCCGATGGCCTCGACGATCCGGGCCTCGGAGTCGAGGTCGACCTGACTGGTGGGCTCGTCGAGGATGAGCAGGGGGCGATCGGCGAGGAAGGCGCGCGCCAGGGAGACGCGCTGCGCCTGACCGCCGGACAGTCCCAGCCCCTGCTCCCCCAGGAGGGTGTGCAGGCCCTCGGGCATGCGGCGGACCTCGTCGGCCAGGCCCGCGGTCTCCAGGGCCCGCCACAGGCGCTCGTCGGCGGCGCCTGGGTCGGCCAGGCGGAGGTTGTCGGCGATGGTGCCGGTGAACAGCCAGGTGGACTGGGCGACGACGGCGCTGGCGGCGCGGATGGCGTCCTGGGTGCCGGCGGTCGAGGCGGTGCCGGCGACGCGCACGGTTCCGGCCGCGGGCAGCAGGTCCCCGCTGACCAGGGCGACGAGCGTCGATTTGCCCGCTCCGGAGGGTCCGACGACGGCGATGCGCTCGCCGGCCTCCACGGTCAGATCGACGCCGGTCAGAACGGGGCCGGGGTCGCCGGGGGCTCGATAGGCGCCGCCCTGGGCCTTGCCGGGGCCGGGGTCGCCGGGGGGCTCGGGATCACCGCCGTGCGGATGCGCCGCTGCCCGCGCCGCCCCGGCGGGCCGGTGCGCAGCGGACCCGTGCGCG
>ERZ772967.482-NODE-482-length-32340-cov-13.184699_pt1 | contig 32340 bp, 27 predicted proteins | sample MGYA00511677_ERZ772967 | MGnify/ENA primary metagenome ERZ772967 (study PRJEB29015, sample SAMEA2737931) | human oral metagenome | biome: human oral; feature: human-associated habitat; material: dental | place: China | collected 2146 ...
CGACCTTATCGGGCTCAGCAGACTCGCCAACCTTGTCGACCTTATCGGGCTCAGCAGACTCGCCAACCTTGTCGACCTTATCGGGCTCAGCGGGCCCGTCGGGCTCGGGCAGATCAGGCATAGGAGTGCAGACCTCCGAAGAAAAGATTGCCCAGGTAGGTGAAGATGACGGCGCAGAAGCCGAGGATGAGAAGCCACGCCGACCTCGACCCGCGCCAGCCGCGTGTCACCCGCGCATGCAGGTAGGCGCCGTAGATCAGCCAGGTGACCAGGGCGGCGGTCTCCTTGGGATCCCAGCCCCAGTAGCGCCCCCAGGCGACATTGCCCCAGATCGCCCCCAGAATGAGCATGAGCGTCAGCATGGGGAAGGTGACCACCGTGGCCTTGTAGCCGAGGTCGTCGAGCACCTCCTCCCTGGGCCAGCCCTTCCACCTCACGTGGGGCGCGAGCAGGTACATGAGCGCGGCCGCGAAGGAGACCACCGACGCGCCGTAGCCGATCGAGGCGGTGAGCACGTGCAGAGTGAGCAGCGGGGAGTTCTGCAGCGCCGGCATGAGCGGGCTCGGCTGGTAGGACAGCGTGGAGGCGTAGATGAGCATCGCCAGGATCACCGGCAGCACGATGATCGACACGGTGCGCACCCGGTAGCGCCACTCGAAGTACACCTGGGCGAGGATCATGCCCCAGGCGAAGGAGATGGCGAACTCGTAGTGGTTCGAGAAGGGCATGTGGCCGGTGGCGATCGTGCGGGCGACCAGCGACCCGGTCAGCAGCACCAGGCTCATCTGCGTCGACTTGGCGGCCCACCAGGTGACCGTGAACCGCTTGATCGGGGCGCGGTGGACGCCTCCGGTCACCGACACGACCCGGTCGCCGTCGCCGGTGTTGATGATCACCGTTCCGGTCTGCCCGGCGGTGGCCGCGGCGGGGCCCGCTCCCCTCACCGACATCCGGACCGCGAAGAAGGCGCCCAGGTAGGCGATCGTGGAAACGGCGACGAGTGTCGTGGTGATGAGCAGGAGGGCTTGGGAGTACTCAATCATCGGCGGTGTTCCTCTCGTGGGTGCGAGCCGTGTCTCTCTCATCGCTTCTCTCGTTCTCGCCGGCGTCGTCGCCCCCGCGAGCCTCGCCGGCCGCAGCGCTCATGTCGCTGCTGACGCGCACAGCCATGTCCGTGAAGAACCTGGTGAACCCGGAGTCCTGCCGGTCCGGCGAGGCCATCTGGACCAGGGTCCCGTCGTCGGTCCGGGTCACCCGCACCCACATCCGCCGGTGCCTGGCGAGCATCGTCATGCAGGTGCCGACGAACAGCAGGAGGAACCCGAGCCACACGATCCCGGTTCCCGGGTCCCTCCTGACGGTCATCCCGGTGAACTGCTGCTCCCGCTCGAAAGTGAAGGTGTATCCCCCCAGGGACGTCGGAACCCCCGTGTCGAGCGTGGTCCGGTCGATGGGATCGCCGGCGTCGCCCTCGTAGATCTCGATCCCCACCTGACCGGGCTCGATGCCGGTATCGGTCTGGCCCGAGGCCGACCCGACGACGAAGAGCGTGTTGCCGTCGGGCAGAGTGGTACGGCCATAGATGAGCTTCTTGTCCTTGGTGGTCCGCTCCAGGGCGACGCCGTCGTGAAAGACCTCGGTGCCGGATGAGTCGGTGATGCTCAGGACGGCGGCGACGCCGAAGTAGGCCTGGTGGAACATGACGCCGTCGTAGGACAGGGGGGAGTTGACCCGCACCTGCCGGCCGGCCACCTGACGGCCGTCGTCGTAGACCACCAGGTCGGCGACGTAGTCCTTGGGGGAGCCGTCGTCGTAGTAGGTGTCCTGGAAGCCCTTGGCCTCGGCCGTCAGGGTGGTGCCGTGACCGACCTCCTTGGGATAGCCGACGGTCAGCGTGAACTGCTGGTCGCGGAAGCCGGTGAGGGACGAGACGACGAAGCCGGCCATGATGATCACGAAGGCGGTGTGAGCGAGAACGGTGCCGAATGGTCCCCAGCGGAAGCGGTCGATGTAGGCGTTGCGACCGGGGCCCCTGTCATGGGTGATCACCCGCATGCGGTGCCTGCGGGCGTCGGCGCATACGATCTCGAACGCCTTCTCGGCGCCGATCGGGGCGGTGAAGCGGGAGCGGAGCCGGGCGCGGTCGAAGAACCGCGTCGTCACCCTGATGCGGGGGTGGCGTGCGGCTCGCCAGATGATCGGAAGCCGGTGCACGGTGCACGCGATGATCGACACGGCGAGCAGCCCCATCACGATCAGGAACGGGACCGAGGAGAACATGTGGAAGACGCCGGCCTTGTGGAGGACGTCGGTCCAACCGCCGTAGACCTGCCGCGCCTGCTCCAGCCATCGGGCGGTGGCCTGCGGGTCGTTCTTGAGGTCGGACGGCATCTGTGCGAAGAGCACGCCCAGCAGCGAGAGCAGCCCCGTCAGCAGGAGGAGGACCAGGCCGACGGACTTCTTGTAGAAGAAGGCGTACACCTGCATCAGGACCTGCCCCGGGGAGAGTGCGGCCTGGTCGTCGAGGCCGTCCACCGGGGCGGCGCCGTCCGTCCGGGGAGCTCGAGGCTCGGTGTCGTTGCTCATCCGTTACCTCTCCTCAGATCCCGAGAGCCGGGACCATACCGGCCAGCCTGGGGAGCAGGTTGGCGATCATGAGAAAACCGACGACCACCAGCAGGCCTCCGCTCGCCAGCGAGACCCCGACGTGATGACGCCGGAACCAGTCGAAGCGCCTGGTGACCTGCGCGGACCCGAGGGCGACCGCGACGATGGGCAGGCCCAGCCCCAGGCAGTAGGCGACCATGAGGGAGACGCCCGACCAGGCCGTGGCGCTCATGGTCGCCAGGGCGATGATGCCGCTGAGGATCGGCCCGATGCACGGGGTCCAGCCCGCTGCGAAGACCACGCCCATCACCCCGGCGCGCAAGGGCGACGCGCCTCCCTGCGGCATGGGGGCGCGGGCCAGGCCGTTGAGCGGGCTGATACTCAGGATCCCCGCCACGTGCAGGCCCATGAGGACTAGAGCGGCTCCGCCGGCGATCCGGACGTAGACCGAGTAAGGGCCCAGCGACCACCCGATCAGGCCGATGGAGGCCCACAGGGCGATGAAGACCGCGGAGAACCCCGCGACGAAGCACAGCGCGTTGCCCAGGGCCGCGCGTCCGCTCATCCGCTGGGGCCCAGCGCCTACGAGCTGGCCGACGAAGGCCGGGACGATGGGGAGGAAGCAGGGCGAGGCGAAGGAGACGAGTCCTGCGATCAGGGCCACCGGAAGCGTGATCTCCATGCATCTACCCTCCGGTCGGGGCTGCGGGTGCGGCCGTGGGAGAGGAGGAGATGCGGTTCAGGTGAGTGCGCACGCCCGCCGCCAGGTCAGAGTCCGGGGCGATCTCGAGCACCTTGTTCCAGCACTCGGTCGCGCGCCCGGTCTCCGGAGGGGTCTTGGCCATGTAGAGGAACCCCAGGTTGTACCAGGGCTCGGCGACGCTGGAGTCCAGCTCGGTCACGCGCCGCCAGTGCTTCTCCGCGGCATCGTACTGGCTCGACTGGTACTCCGCGCTGCCGATGGCCAGGAGTGCGTCGAGGTTGTCGGGGTCGGTGTCGAGGATCTGCTGGAGCCACGTGATCGCGTCCTGGTACAAGTCCGCCTTGAGGTACATCACGCCCAGCTGCTGGCGGGCCGAGACGTTGGTGGAGTCCGCCTCGGCCTCGGCCTTCAACTCGGCCTCCAGGTCGGTGTCGACCGGCTCGGCCTGGTCCATCTGCGCCATGGCGGAGGGGTCGGCGCTGGCGCCCACCATCGGGTGATTGGCCGGCATGGTCATCTGGCCACCGGCCTCGCTCGACCCCGTGGCCCCTATCAGCCCCATCTGCCTGACGATGATGACTGCGGCGGCGGCCAGGAGCATGACCAGCACCAGGTTCACCCGGGAGACGCCGGTCCTCTGCTGCAGCCTCGACGCCGGGCGCCGGCGATTATTCGCGTCCCGAGAGGCCCGCGTGGGCGCGGCCCGCTCCTCATCATCGTCCAGCAGGTCCTCGACGTCGGCCTCCTGCTCGTCGTCGGACGGCCCCTCGACGTCGGCCTCCTTCCGCCCGCCGTCGCCGTCCTCGCCGTCGGAGCGCCTCGGCTCTGCTTCTGCCTCGAGCTCTGCTTCTGCTTCTGCAGCCTCACCGGGGCCGCCCTGGGCCTCGAGCCGGGCCAGCTGCTCGCCGGCCCAGCCCTTGAGATGCTCCGGGGCGGTGGCGAGGAAGGCCTCGAGCTCCTCGCGGTCCGTTCCGCTTCCCTCAGGCGTCATCGCCTCGCACCACTCCCCTGCGCGCCCGCTCCCATCACTTCTCACCACGCGGCAGGTGCTGTTCCTGGACGGCGGGGGCGACGCCGTTGTCGACCTCGACCCCGCGCAGCACCAGCTGGCCGGAGCGCGCCCAGTCGGTCGCCTGGTTGAGGATCGAGATCGAGTACGCCGGGGCGTGGAACCCGCGCCCGTTCTCGGAGAAGGAGTAGTCAACGACGAACTGGGCCTTGCGCTGGTAGTCGCGGGCCGACGTCAGCTGCTCCTCGGTGGCCGTGCCGTTATCGGCAGCCGCGGTGATGTCGGTGATCAGCGCATCGAGCGCCGTGAAGCTCACGTCCAGCGAGCTCTGCCAACGGCTCTGAATGCCCTCGACACGTTCTCTCATCTCAGAGGCGCTCGAGTGGTGGCAGGTGAGGCAGGAGGCGTTGATCGTGTCGTCGTCGGCCATCGGGCTCATGATCTGGTGATTCGAGACCTTCGCCGCACCCTCGCGGTTGTACGGCATGTGGCAGTCGGCGCAGGTGACGCCGTTGGCCGCGTGGATGCCCTGCGACCAGGTCTCGAAGTCGGGGTGCTGCGCCTTGAGCGCCGGAGCGCCGCTCTCCTCGTGGGTGAAGTCGGTCCAGCCGACCTCGTCGTAATAGTTCATCGCGTCGTAGACGGTCAGGCCGTTCTTCCACGGGAAGGTCAGGGTCTTGCCCTCGCCGGCGAAGTAGTACTCGACGTGGCACTGCGCGCACACGTAGGTGCGCATCTCCTGGTTGGTGGCGTCGCGGTTGACGTCGTAGTCGGGGACGCCCTCGGCGGCCTTGGCCTGCTTGATGCCCTCCACGAACGCCGGGCGGGTGATCGTCAGCTCCATGGTCTGGGGGTCGTGGCAGTCGATGCAGGCGATGGACGAGGAGGCGTGCTGGACGGCCTCGTCGTAGCTCATCGCGTTCATGGCATCGAACCCGGCCTCGCGGTCGCCGTTGCCCAGCGCGTCGTAGACCTCGGGCATCGAGGCGTGGCAGTTCAGGCAGGTGCCGGGCTGCTTGAAGGGGGGCTTGTTGCGCTTGGTGTTCTTCTGGTCCTCGAGCGCCCACTCGTGGCCACGGGGCTCGGTGTAGTCGATCGCGAAGGCGTAGCCGCGCCACATCCGCTGCGCCCTGGTCTCCATGTCGATGCGGGAGGTCGTGTGGTACTCGCGCGGGTCGTCGTCGGTCGGCTCGACCTCGATGAAGTCGCCGTCGGTGTCCTCGCGGGTCTTCTTGTACTGCTCGTACTGGATGGGGAAGTCCTGCCCCCACACGGCCGGGTCATAGGTCGTGTCGGTCAGCTGAACGACCTGGGTGAAGGGGGACTTCGCCTCCTGCTTGTGCTCGAAGATCGTGGTCAGCAGCCAGGTCAGTGCCGCCGACCCGATGGCGACGACGACGAGGACGGCGATCGGCACCCACCGCTTGCGCGGCCCGACCCACCGGGTACGACTCCTGCGCTTCCCGCGCCTCCCGGCACGGCGAGCGCCCTCCTCGGCGTCGTCGGGGTCGTCGGGGTCCTTGATGTCGTCGAGGTCCTCCAAGTCCTCCACGTCGATGGCGAGTTCCTCGCGATCAGCACCGTTCTTGGCGTTCTGATCGTTCTTACCACTCATCGCACATCACCTCTCGTGCCCGACGCCGTCGTGGCAGTGGATGCACGACACCGTCTCTCCCTTGTGAGTCGAGCTGTTCACGGCCTGGTCCACGTAGTCGGCGTGGCAGTAGAGACAGGCGGCCTCGGTGATCTCGCGATTGTGCTCGCGGATCTGGATGTTCTCCGGGTAGTTCTGGAACGTGAACTTCAACGAGTGCCAGAAACCGTTGTCCGCCTTGTTGATGTACTTGTGGACGATGCCGTCGTGCGGCGCGTGACAGGAGTTGCAAGTGGCGACGTCATGGTGGCTGCCCTTCTGCCAGCCCTCGTACTGCTCGCGCATGGCGTGGCAGTTCGCGCAGGTGGCGGGGTCGTCGCCGAGGTAGTCGGTGACGCCCGAGTACTGCACCGTGAACAGGCCTACTCCCAGGACGACGCCCAGCAGCGCCGCCAGGACGATCCCCGACCATCCGGAGAAGGCATGCGTGAAGTCGCGCCACAGCGACATGATGATACGTCTCATGCGGCCCTCCTTCGCACCGGCTCCCGCCACGGTCGTGCCGCGCATCGTCATTGAGAGCACGCAGACCGGACACTCCAAGGATAACACAAAGCGTCATTAAAACCGAGAAAACATGCGACCCACATCACTCCCGCCTGCGCGTCGAGCAGGGCACCCGGATCAGCTGCAGCCGGCCATCGCGAGACCCCTCGCCCGCGCGTCGAGCAGGGGCCGGCGCAAGGGGCGCAAGGGGCGCAAGGGGCGCAAGGGCGGAGCATCGCCCAACAGCCCCCTGCCCGCGCGTCGAGCAGGGGCTGTCGACGCAGAAGGCGGTCCGGGTCGCCGGCAAGAGCACTCGTGCCAGCAGCCCGGACCGCCGTGCCCGTGCGGGCCTCGACCGTCCTCGGGACGAGTCAGGACAGGGCGGCGACGGCCGCCTCGTAGTCGGGCTCCTCCGCGATCTCGGGGACCTGCTGGACGTGGAGAACCGTGCCGTCGGCGTCGAGCACGACGACGGCGCGCGAGAGCAGACCGGCGAGCGGGCCATCGGTCATGGTGACGCCGTAGTCCTCGCCGAAGCTGGAGCGGAAGGCCGATGCGGTGACGACGTCGTCGAGCCCCTCGGCGCCGCAGAAGCGGGCCTGAGCGAAAGGCAGGTCCTTGGAGACGCAGACGACGGTCGTGTTCTCGAGCCCGGCCGCGCGCTTGTTGAACTCGCGCACGCTCGTGGCGCACACGCCGGTGTCCACCGAGGGGAAGATGTTGAGCACAACGCGGCGACCGGACAGGGCCTCGGAGGAGACCGGGCCGAGGTCGGCGCCGACCAGCTCGAAGGCCGGGGCGGGCGAGCCAACAGCGGGCAGCTCGCCGATGGAACGAACAGGAGATCCGTGGAAGGTGATGGATGCCATGGACTTATCATGGCATTTGATGGATCCGGCCGCTAGTGAGATAAAGGACCTTTTACTCCCTCCCCAAGCCCCCTCAGTAGTTACTCCTCAGCACCTCGTGAGTACCGCGCGCGCATGCTGCCGTGCCCGGCCACACGACGCACGAACCAGCGCGGGGCCGCTCGCAGCGCAGCGTTGGCGGCCCGGTAGCGCACACTCGGCGTGCAGATGACCTGCCCCCTGCGTACGGCGTCCAGGGCGGCGCTCGCCACGTCCTCGGCCCGCAGCCAGGCGAGGTCGGGCCACGCCGTCTCGTCCATGCCGGCCCGCTCGTGGAACTCGGTGCGGGTCAGGCCCGGATTGACCACAGTCGCCGTCACCCCCGTGCCGCGCAGCTCCGAGACGAGCCCCTCGGTGAACGTCCGCACCCAGGCCTTGTGGGCGGCATAGGTCCCCATGGCCGTCAGCGCCGTGACGCTGGAGACGTTGAGGATGGCGCCGTGCCCGCGCGCCACCATGCCGGGCAATGCCGCGTGCGTGAGCTCCATGACCGCACTCACCATGACGGCCAGAGCGCGGCGCTCCTGACCCAGATCGCCGCCGATGAAGCTCTGGCCGACGGCGAACCCCGCATTGTTGACGAGCAGGTCGATGGGGCGGGCGGCGACCTCGGTCGCCCGGAGGCTCTCGGGCGAAGCCGTCGCACGCGCCACGGTGGGCTCCAGCCGCAGGCGCTCGGCGACAGCGCTCAAACCCTCGGACGTCGACAGATCCGCGGGCAGCACCTCGACGCCGACGCCGGCGACCTGACAGAGCTGCTCGGCCACGGCGGTCAGGCTCTCCCGGCTGCGCGCCACCAGAACCAGGTCATGGTGGTCCTCCGCCAGCTGCCACGCCAGCTCGAGCCCGATTCCGGACGTGGCGCCGGTGATCAATGCGGTTCCCATAGCAGGAGCCTAGCGAGCCCGAAGGCCGCCTCGCGCGACCGCGCCCCGCGTGCCGCATGCCCGCAAGCGTCCGGTAGCCCACCCCCACCGAGATCGGTCGTACTCCGGCTCGAGATCGGTCGCAACCCGCGTCGAGATCGGTCCGCTTCCGCATCGAGATCGGTCTCTCAGCCCCACCCTCCGGCCTCCCCCACTACCCTTGGCAGTCATGCGCCTGGCCACCTGGAACGTGAACTCCGCCCGTACTCGCGTCGACCGCATCCTGGCTTTCCTGGAGCGCGCGAACATTGATGCGCTGGCCATGCAGGAGATCAAGTGCCGCCCCGACCAGTTCCCCCGCGCCCCCTTCGAGGCCGCGGGCTATGAGCTGGCGGTTCATGGTCTGAACCAGTGGAACGGGGTGGCGATCGCCTCACGGGTGGGGATCGACGACGTCGTCGCCTCCTTCCCGGGCCAGCCCGCCTGGGCGGCCAAGCCCGATGCCGAGCCGGTGGTGGAGGCCCGCGCCCTGGGGGCCACGGTGGGCGGGGCGGACTCGACCGAGGGTGCACGCCCGGTACGACTGTGGAGCCTGTACGTGCCCAACGGCCGGGAGCTCACCCACCCCCACTACGCCTACAAGTTGGAGTGGCTGGAAACTCTGCGGGCCGCGGCCGGTGCCTGGCTGGAGGCCGATCCCGCCCTCCCCCTGGCGCTGGTTGGCGACTGGAACGTGGCGCCGCGGGACGAGGACGTGTGGGACATGGAGGCCTTCGAGGGTGCCACCCACGTCTCGGCCCCGGAGCGGAAAGCCTTCGCGGCCTTCGAAGAGGTGGGCATGCACGAGGTGACCCGCGAGCGCGTCACCAACTACACCTACTGGGACTACCAGAAGCTGCGCTTCCCCAAGAACGAGGGCATGCGCATCGACTTCGCCTACGCCTCACCGGCCCTGGCCGCGCGCGTATCGGGCGCGGCCATCGACCGCGACGAGCGCAAGGGCAAGGGCGCCTCCGACCATGTGCCCGTCATCATCGATCTCGCCTGACGCCTTACCGCCCTCGTCCGTCCTCGTCGGCCCTCGTCCGCCCTCGTCCGCGACGCGAGCAGGGGGCGATTCCGCACACATGCACATGGGAGCGAGAGCCTCCGCGACGCGGAATACGACTTTCCCTTGAAATCATGGGATTCCTTACCGGAAGTTGCGATCGATCGCCGCGCTCCCGTGTGCATACCAGGGGGTCTGCGCACATGGGAGCATCGCATCGACCATCTCTGACGATTGGTTTCCGCATGATTCCGCGGTTCTGCTCGCAGCAGGTCGTCATCGAGTGTGCGGGTCACCGGCCTCCGGCCGAGCCTGCGGTGTCACGATTCGAACCATTCCACTCCACCTCCAACGCCGGCGGGAGCTGGACAACGACACGTCTCGCGCAGCCTCAGCGCTCAGACTCACGGCGGACCACCGAGGCGTGACTGTTAACCGTTAACCGCGGAATCCGGCGCCTCAAGGGCGAGGATCTGGTCACACAGATCGGGCCAGGCGTCCTTGTGCACGGCGGCGAAGCGCCGCTCCCCCAGGAAGACCGCCTGGCGTCGGGCCTCCGGGTCCACCCAGATGAAAGAGCCCGACTGGCCGAAATGCCCGAAGGTAGTCGGACTGCCGGCCCTCCCCGTCCAATGCGGGTGCTTGTGGCCGCGCACCTCCACGCCCAGTCCGAAGTCGTTGGGCGCCTGCCTGCCGTAGCCGGGCAGCACGCCGTCAAGACCTGGGAACACGACCGATGTGGCCTCCGCTGCCAGGCTCGCGCTGATCAGCCGCGGCGCCGCGAGTTCACCGGCGAAGACGGCGAGGTCGCGGGCAGTGCCCTCGCCCGAGTGCGCGGGCGAGCCCGGCACAAGCACACTGGACATGCCCAGGGGCTCCAGCACCGTCGTCTCGACCCACCGCTCAAGAGGCGTCGCCGTCGCCTCCTGGAGCCGCTCGCCAAGGATCTCGATGCCCCGGTTGGAGTAGATCCTCCGCGTTCCGGGGGCGGCCAGGACGGCATCGGAATCGAAGGCGATGCCGCTGGCGTGCGCCAGCAGATGGCGCACCGTGGCGCCCGGCAGCATCGCCCCAGCCGCGCTATGCGCCGTGCCCGCCCCAGCCGGGGCATCCAGGTCGAGCAGCCCACGTTCCACGGCGACCAGCGCACTCCAGGCCACAATCGGCTTGGTCACCGAGGCGAACGGGAAGACCTCATCGACCTGCCCCGCCTCGACCAGCGTGCGCACGCCCCCGTCCGCAGTCAGCTCAGAGGCGATCATCGCCACCGGGAAGTCGAACTGGGCGAGCGCGGGCAGCGCCGCGAGCGCGGCCCCGCCTGTGATCGGCGTCGGAGAAGTGGACAACATGGAGACCCGCGTCATGATCGGTTCAGCTCAGGCACAGGAGCTGCTCGTGAAGCACCTCCATGACCGGTGCCTGGGACGCCGCCCCCTGCCCCAGCGTCCGGGCGATCTGGGCGGAGAACGAGTCCACCCTCCTGGAGGTGTCGCGCAGGTCGTAGTACTGCTCGACCTCGGCGTCGTAGACCGCCACCGCGTCGGCATGCTCCTCGAACTGCGGGTAGGCGTCCGTCCCCACCACGATCTCGCGCGGCAGGCGGGGCTTGTACTGGGGGTCCTGAGCAGGATGGCCGACGAGCAGGCCAAGGATCGGGTAGGTGCGCGTGGGCAGCCGAAGAGCCCTGATGACACGCCGGACGTCGCCGATGATCGAGCCGAGATAGGTGGTGCCGAGCCCGAGGGATTCAGCCGCCACAACAACGTTCTGAGCCGCGATCACGGCATCCTCGACACCGCTGAGGAACAGGGAGGTGCGCTCGAGGGGCTCGAGCGGGGCGCCGGCGCGCTCGCGCAGGACGGCGTTGCGGTGCAGATCCACCACGAAGACGAAGAGCTCACCGCGATCTCCGCCGACGTAGGGCTGACCGGAGGCGAGATGCAGCTGCTCGCGCACGGCGGGGTCGAGCACGCGGATGACCGTCACCTGCTGCTGGAAGGAGGCGGTAGCCGAGTGGCGGGCGACATCGAGGAGCGTGGCGACCGCGTCCTCGCCAACAGGTTCGTCGGTGTAGGCGCGGATGGTGCGGTGGGCGAGCTGGGCCGCGATTGTCGAGTTGGTCACAGGAGTCGTGGCGGGAGTGCGCAGGGCGGCGGAGGGCACGGGCGCCGCAGGCGTGTCGTCAGTCATGACTGGGAGCCTAGATGATCGATGCCGGGGCGTGGTTGGCACATCTGGTCGCCTCACCAGGTGAAGACCTCGGCGGCGGGGCCAGCGCAGGACCGATGGGGCCGATACGATGCCGCCCGATGCCCTTCTACCATCGCCCCGGCCGCACGCTGCGCCCGCTCGCGCCCGCCCCGGCCACCATGACGCCGGACACCGCGACGCCGGCAACCGCGTCGGGGCCGATGAGCACCGCCGAGGTGGGCTACGCGGTCATCGACCTGGAGACCACGGGACTGTCGCCCGCCGCGGACTCGATCATCGAGGTCGGCATCGTGCTCCTGGACCCCGACGGCGCCACGCAGCGCAGCTGGAGCACGCTGGTGGATCCCGGTGCGAGCGTGGACGTGGGTCCCACCTTCATCCACGGGCTCGTCGCCGAGGATCTCATCGGCGCCCCGGCGCTGCCGGAGATCGCCGACCTGCTCGTGCGCGATCTCGCCGGCCGCGCCGTCGTGGCCCACAACGCCCGCTTCGACGTCGGTTTCCTCACCCAAGCGCTGGGCGCGCTCGGCCGCCTGAACCGTGGAGCGCGCATCCCGCGGGTGTGCACCATGGAGCTCGCCCGCAGCTATATCACCACCCCGTCACGGCGCCTGGTGACGTGCTGCGAATCGGCGGGCGTGCGGATCGGCAGCCACCACTGCGCCTTGGACGATGCCCACGCCTGCGCGGGCCTGCTGCGTCACTACATGTCCGTGGGCCACGAGCGCGGCGACGACCCCGTCGCCTGGTCGCGCTCCCTGGAGTCGGCAGCCGCCTTCACAGCCTGGACGTGGGACGAGGCCGCCGCGCGGACGCAGGAGGACCGGCTGACCCCTCGCGCCGGCGACGGCGTACCGCGACAGCCGCGCGAGCTCCGGCGCCCCTCCGCCTAGATCCGACGAACCGGCCGGGGCACTCGCGCGGGCACGAGCCCGGGAGCCCGGGAAGAGCCGGGAAGAGCGCAGCACCGGTATGGCGGCGCCCGCCCCAAAAGCCGCTACTCAGTTCAGGGCGACGAGGAACCCGTCGTCATCGACCGCGGCCCCATGCGCAGCGGTGGCGATCACCTGGGCGATCCGCTCGATGCACTCACGGGCAGCGGTACGGGCGCGCCGCCCCACCCGGGAGATCGACTCGCTGTGCACATCGGCGGGATCGCGTGGCAGCCAGACCACGCCATAGGAGACCACGCCCCCGGAGGCCCATGGCTCACCGCGCACCGCAAGGGGCATCTCGTCGGTACCCAGGACCCGCACCTCGATCGTGCCCTTGCCGGAGCTGTCGGGGTCGACGTCGGCGACGACGGCGTAACCGTCGCGCATCTCCTCGATCGTCTCTCCCGAGGCCAGGGCGCGATCCTCCAACTGCCCCACTTCGCGCCGCTGCTTCTCGGCCCGGCGCCAGGCCTCGTCCAGGACGTCCTCACCGATGGTGGCCACGAGCCGTTCCAGAGCCTCCTGCCCGACGGCCTCCAAGCCGCCGGGACCGAAGATGCTCATGGCGTCCATGCGCAGGCGGGCGCCGGGGGCGACGCTGCCGACGAGCGTCGCGGCTGCGTCCGGCGCGATCCACACGGGCGCGTAGACGGTCAGGGATATGGACGTCTCCGGATCGGGGGTCAGGAGCACGGGACGCGGCTTGCCCCCGCGGACCTCGGGATCTCCCGCCAAACGCAGTGCTCCAGCCAGACGTCGCGCAATGGCCCGCAGACGGGTCAGAGCGATGAGCTCGGTACCGGTGGGCTGGGCCAATGGGAAGGCGTCCGATAACGCATCGATGCCGGTCAGCGCGGCGGGCAGGGGTCCGGAGCGCACCGGCTCGCACTCCAGCAGCATGATCTGCGCCGCCCAGGGCGGAAGGTCGAACAGATTCCGCAGTTCGGCATCCAGCTTCCAGGGCCCCTGGAGTTCGGCGCCGGGCAGGAGTTGGAGCCGTGAAGCGCCCACCCACCCGGAGTGCAAGTCCTGGGACAGGGCGAGGGCCTCGACCTCGTCGGCGGTGATGTCCTCACCCAGCACCAGCAGGTGACGGGTGTCGACGCGCCCTACGGGCAGGGCGCCGACGGCCGAGAAGGTGCCGGTCTCGGAGGGCAGGGACAGGGCGAGGTCGCCTGAGCCTATGGTGAGGGTGGGCGCGGCCGCCTGGGCGCTGCTCACAGCCAGGGAGGTCGCCTGCTGGCCGCCGGCCTGGTGGGCGGAACTGCGCGCACGGCGGCCCGTACCACGCGCCTCGTGGGCGGAGCCGCCGTCCGCACGGCCCGCACTGCGACGGCCCACGGCCCCGACGTCCTCAGCGGGGGCGGCGGCCCGACGGCCCGGTTCGGCGGCCCGGCGAGATGCGTCGCCGGACCGGCGGGCCGGGACATCGGTTCGACGGGCCGGGGCATCGGCCCGTCGGGACGCCATGGAGCGGCGGGGCGGGGCGTCAGCCCGACGGGACGGGGCATCAGCCCGGCGAGACGGAGCGCCGGCCTGAGGGGACGGGGCGTCGGCCCGGTGGCTCGTACCGCCGGCTCGACGGGATGCGCCGCCGGCCCGATGACTCGTCATGCCTGCTCCTCAGTTCCGGTGGAGGCCGCGTCATCGTGCTGGGCACCGTGAGTACCATGGGAGCCGCAAGCACCCTCAGCAGCCGACGTCCCCGGGTCCTCTATGCGGATCCGGTGGAATGACAGGTGGCCACGGGATGCCGTCGGACCGCGCTGCCCCTGGTACCGCGAACCGTGCGCGCCGGAGCCGTAGGGAGCCGCCGCGGGGCTGGACAGGCGGAAGAAGCAGAGCTGGCCGACCTTCATTCCCGGCCACAGTTTGATGGGCATGGTGGCGGTGTTGCTCAGCTCAAGGGTGACGTGCCCGGTGAAGCCGGGGTCGATGAATCCGGCGGTGGAGTGCGTCAGCAGGCCCAGGCGCCCCAGGCTGGACTTGCCCTCCAGGCGGGCGGCGACGTCGTCGGGAAGGGCGACGCTCTCATAGGTGGCGCCGAGGACGAACTCCCCGGGGTGGAGGACGAAGGGATCGTCGGGACCGACATCGACGAGGTGGGTGAGCCCGTCCTGCTCGACCGCCGGGTCGATCACCGGGTACCGGTGGTTGTCGAACAGACGGAACCAGCGGTCCAGCCGCACATCGATCGAGGCTGGTTGGACCATGTCGGGATCATAGGGGTCGAGTATGACGCGGCCGGCGTCGAGCTCGGCGCGGATGTCGCGGTCGGAGAGGAGCACGAGGCCGATTGTGCCAGAGGGACGGGACTAGAGACCTAGTGACCGGAGGAGTCGGCGGAGGGCGAAGACGCCTCGACGGCGAGAGGCGCCCGTCAGGACCGGTCTGCGCCCGTCGCCCCGGCGCCCCGGGGAGCAGCAGGCGCCGGCGACCCGGCGCACGCGACCCGCCCGGCGCCTCCGATTCCAGGGGCGGGAGGCGGCCCGGATCGGCTGGAGGGTTCGCGCGCGCCAGCCGCGCACGAACCGTCGCTCTCAGCGTCTCCCGGCGTTCAGCTGGACAGGGGCACTCCGCGCGCGTCCACGCCCCAGGGCTGCGAGCCGGGCTGCGCGCTCAGGATCAAGATGCCCTCGACCAGGGCCCAGATCTGGATGCCTATGACGACGAAGACCCCGATGAAGATGATGCACAGGATGTAGCCGACGATCGTCCCCACCAGCTGGCCGACGGCCTTGTTGGTGTACCCCAGGTAGAAGTTGTGGACGCCGAGACTACCGAGGAAGATCCCGAGCAGGCCGGCGGCGACCTTGGACTTCTGGTCGTAGTAGGCGAACGGCTGCTGATAGCCCATCTGACTGGGATCGACCCCGGGGTAGTAGTTCTGCTGAGCTCCGGGGTCCTGCGCGTAGGCGGCGCCCGGCTGCTGGTAACCGGCCTGGTCGTAGCCGGGCTGCTGGTAGCCCGGCTGGGCGCCCGACGCCGCAGAGGCATAGGGGCTCTGAGCCGAGTAGGGAGCCACCGCCTGGCCGCCGTCGGCGCCAGGCGCACCGCCCATGGGAGCCGCCTGCGGGTATCCGGAGGGGTCGTACGCGTTGCTCATCTAGGGCCTCTCAGATTTCGGGGAAGAGCCGTCCGACTGAGACGGCCCGGGGTCCAAGGTTAGCGGGTTCGTTATCCGAATCTCCATGATAAGCGGACGGGGACCAGTATTCCGGAAGCCGGATTGGACACGTTTTCAAGTCCGGGGCCGCATGAGGTATGCTGCTCCAGCACCTCACAGCAGGTGAGCGCGGGTGTAGTTCAATGGTAGAACTTCAGCTTCCCAAGCTGACAGCGCGGGTTCGATTCCCGTCACCCGCTCGGACGAGGGCCAATGCGGGCCCGTTTCTCTAGCTTTCCCCCGGTTCCCCCAGTTCGCCCAGTGGCATCAGCGCTTGCGCCTGGCGCGCACGAGCATCAGGCCCCCGATGATGGCGGCGTTGTTGAGAGTTCCCGTGACCGCTGTACGGCGCTTGGCCTTGTCCTCGATCTTCCAGAAGGGGTGGCCGACGATCGTCGTCGGAACGAGCAGGCCGATGAGGGCGGCCGCCGACAGACGCGGGGCGATGCCCAGGGCGAGCGCCCCGCCGGCCAGCGCCATGCCCGCGCCATTGAGCCTGACCAGGTCCTCCCCCGCCACATCGAGGACGACGCCGTACTCCTCCTTGGCGGCCTCGACCTTGTCGGCGAGAAGGTGTGCGCCCTTGATCTGGTTGATGCCGCCGACGACGAAGACGCCGGCCAGGAGGCCGCGGGCGAGAACGTTGGCTGGACCGATCATGATGCTCCTTGGGTGAGGTCGGACGAGTGGCGGTGAGTGGCGATGAGTACTTGAGACGAGTACTGAGTGGCTTGTGTGTGTTTGTGTGCGTCTGCGCTTCGGAATGACCCCAGCGTATCGGGCGCACGCGCGCCGTCGTGGCGCCCGACCGCCCGTGTCCTGGACCTCGTGCGCGCTTCAGGTTGTTGACTACTCGCATGCGTATGCAGTCTCGTCACCCAGTCATCGCAGTCGTCTCGATCATCCTCGTCCTGTCCTATGCGGCGCTCAATGCGCTCCTGGCGGCTCTCGGAGTCGTCATTCCGCTGAATCCGGTAGCGCCCCTCGCCCTGGCGGCTCCGGCCCTCTGCTTCGCGGCAGCCGCCGCCTGCCTGGTGGTGGGCGCTCTGAAGCGCCATCACGTCACAGTCGTCATCGGGCTGGTGCTGGGCTCGATCGCCCCGATCCTGTACGGCTCCCTGGTCGAGGGGGGCAATGTCTGGCTGCACCACGGAGTCCGCGCAGTGCTCGCCTCCGGCATCATGGCGCTGTGGTACCTCGGATGGATGCGGAAGTAGGCATCGGCGCGGCAGCCGCGCAGGCGGGCGTGAGCATCGAGACGCTGCGCTACTACGAGTCCGCCGGCCTGCTCCCCCCCCCGATCCCGCGCGACGCCGGCGGGCGTCGCCGCTACAACCAGGCCACGCTCGACCAGCTTGACATCGTCGTCACCATGCGCGGCGTCGGCTTCCCCCTTCAGCAGATCCGTCGCATGCTCACCGCCAAGGAGCCCGACAGCGCCGAGGAGCGCATCAAGCGGGCTCGGGCACTCCTGGCCGAACTGGGCGACCAGATCGCAGAGCAGCGGCGTCGCCTCGACGCGGCGGACGCCCTCCTGCACTCGTGGGAGCAGGAGATCATCGACGCGGGTTACTGATTCCCTGAGCCGCTGATTCGCTGAATCAGCCGGTCACTCAGCCGGCCCCGGGCCGGGACGCCCCCTCGACGAGGCCGCCGGGCAGCGCGGCACCGGCGCATTCGACTCTCACGTCAGCGCCGTCCATATGCTCCACGCCACCACGCCGGTCGCGGCGGCATCGACGAGGAACCAGGTGACCAGCCACAGGCCGGCGGGCACCCCGGTGAGCGCCGCGAGTGCACGATGATCCTGCGCATTGTCCCGCGAGGCGGCCACATCGCGCAGAGAATCCCAAGCGCCCACGAGCAGCGCCAGTCCGACTCCCGCGACGACGCCGGCGCGCAGCGGGATGCCGGCCAGGGCGTCGCCCCACCACCACAGGGCGAACACGAGTCCCCCGACGAGTACGACCAGGAGCACCGTGCGCACCGAGCGGGACATGACCAGGAGCACGGCGAGCGCCACTGCGGCCAGGAGGAGGACAAGGCCGCTCCACCCTCCCAGGGCGGCCAGGGTCACGACGGCGCCGAGCACCGCGGGAGCCGGGTAGCCCGCCCACGTCGTGAAGACCCGCCCGGGGCCGCGCTCCTTGCCGGCGGTCACGGCATGGCCGGCGAGGTTCTTCTCCACGACGAAGCCCTTGAACTTGCGGCCCACGAGCATGCCGGCTCCGGCATGCGCGGCCTCATGCACGATGGTGACCAGAGTGCGCCCCCAGCGCCGCGCCGTCGGGAAGGCCAGCACCAGTGCTAGAACCACCAGAGCGATCCACAGGGCGCGCTGCCCAGAGGCGACATTGGACAGGGGGCGAGTGAGGGTGTCGGACCACCAGGAGCTCCAGTCGATGTTCACGGCGGGAAGTGTGCCAGATCCAGGTCGCCTCCGGCTGTGATCCAGCTGTTTTCCGACGCCTCCTGCTTCCGATCTCGACGCATGACACTGGAGGCAGCGGCGCTAGAGTGCCTGGCATGACCGCCCGTTCCTCGCGGCTCGTCGTGGCCGCCGCCGTCGTGGATTCCCTGGTCCGCCCCACCGCCATGCTGTGCGCAGCCCGCTCCTACCCGGCCGAGCACGCCGGCCAGTACGAGCTGCCCGGCGGCAAGGTCGAGCCGGGTGAGACGCCGACCCGGGCCCTGATCCGCGAGCTGGCCGAAGAGCTCGACCTAGTCGTCACCCTCGGAGACGAGGTTCGTCCGCCCCACGACCTGGCCGTGGCGGCCCCAGCGCCCGGCGCCGCCCATCGCGCCCAGGACTTCCCCGACGACGACGCCCCCGCCTGGCCCGTCCTGCACGGGTATCGGATGCGCGTGTGGCTCGCGGAGCCGGCCGTCCCGGACAGTCGTCCGCAAGCCGGCGCCGCGCACGAGTCGGTGCGATGGGTCGCATGGGAGGAGCTCGATTCGCTGCCCTGGCTGCCGGCCGACCTGCCCATTCTGGCGGCGATCCGCGCCGCAGCCACTGCGGCATCATGAAGAGCACCTCCTTTATGACGGCTATCGCGATTCCGTCACCTCGTAGGTTAGGGTGACCTCATGCCGAAGATCATGGGAAGTTCACTCGCCGAGCACCGCGAACGAACACGGACCGCCCTGTTCGACGCCCTCGCGGAGCTGATGGCCAAGCACTCCTTCGACAAGATCACCCTGTCGGACATCGCCGCGCACGCCGGTGTCGGACGCACCGCGGTCTACAACCACTTCGCGGACAAGGAGGATCTCCTCCTGGCGTTCATGGAGCATGAGACGGCCCGCTATGCCGAAGAGCTCTCCGCCTCGCTGGCCGGCGTCGAGGATCCCATCGACAGGCTGCGCGTCTACGTGCGCCAGCAGGCCCTGCTCAAACGGCACTTCCACTTCCCCTCCACCGGCCCGCTGGCGAACTCGGTCTCGCGCGGAACGGCCGGTCGTCTGCGCGCACATGCCGGACTCATGGCGCAGATGCTCGCCCAGATCCTCACCGACGCCGTCGCCACCGAGGCGATCCCGCCCCAGGACCCGGCTCAGGTCATCCCGCTCGTGCACGCCTGCGTCATGGGCGGGCGCCCGACGCCGACGGAGCCGACCGCCCGCACCGCCTACCTCGAGGCCCTGGACACCTTCGTGCTGCGCGCGGTGGGCGCGGACATCCCGGAGCACGGCGTCCCGGCGGTGCCGCCCACTCACGCCACCCAGAATGCGGACGACGACGCGCATGCCGATTCGGCTGATTCGGCCGGTCCCAGTGCATCTTCTGCGCCTTCAGAACCGCTCGTCCGCGCCGCCGCAGGCTGACTGAGTTTCCGGCGATCAGCCCCAGTGCGGGGGAACCTCGCGCAGAAGTCGGGCGTCGTTGGCGCTCGCACCGCCGTCGTCCTGCGGCCCGAGCGCCCCGCCGTCTCGCGCGAGCGCATCCATCAGAGCATCGAGACCCCGACGGCGCTCGACCTCGGCGTCCGCCTCCGGGAGTTCACCGCGCGCGATCCGCTCCCGGTCCTGCGGCGAGAGCGCCACCGCACGCCGTCGAGCGCTCACCGGGTTCGCCGCACCGCATTGGACAGCACGGCACTGATGCCTGCGCCGTTGCGCGTCAGCGCGAGCGCCGCCCGCAGCTCCTCGACCTCGGTCTGCTCATCGCGCTGCACGCCATCGGAGCGTATCCACACCATCATGTCGTCGAGCTGGTCGTCGGAGTACGCCTGCAACGGCAGGCCCTCGGCGATCGGAGGCCGCTGAGCCCGACGGGGACCGACAGTCGGGGCGGACATCTCCGGCCCCATCCGGTCACTCGTCTCGTTCATCCTCAGCCGGTCGTCCCCGCGCTCTGTACCGTCTGCACGGTCTGAGCCGTCTCTGCCATCTCCGCCGCCTGTGCTGGGCGGGGGCGGTGCCACCTCCTCCGTATCATCCGGACTCCTGGGCGGGGGCGGCGACGCCGTCTCCTCCAGGTGCGCCGGAATCTGCGGCTCGGGGGGCGCCTGCTCCGCCGCGGAGCGCTCGGTGAGGACCGACAGCACCAGGGCCTCGACCCGCCGCGCCTCGGCCTCGGGGTCCACGAAGACGCCGGCCGAGAACGCCGTGTGCACCAGCCATCCTCGGTGCTGAAGGCGCTCCACCCAGTGACGGTCACGACGCCGCAGGCTCGGCTCGGCCACATAGGCGTCGTCGTCGGTCAGCACCGCCACGAACAGCTCGCCGGGGTAGTCGGGGTGGCCGATGGCCAGGGGGATGTGAGGGCCGCCGGGCACGCCGTAGCGGGGCACCACCTCCAGGCCCTTGCGCCACAGGTGCTCGGCGAGGTCCACCAGGAGCCGATCGGGCGTTGCGGCGTCCTCGACCTCCACGGCGTCCGACCCCGAGGCGCGCAGCAGCACCTCGCGCAGCAGCCTGGCCCCCGGAGCATGCAGCCGCTCGGGATCGAGGTCGTCGGGTCCCAGGCAGGAGACGACCTGCGCTCGATTGCGGGAGACGCACAGCGCCTCCACGAGCCCCACCATTCCCCCGGCCTGGGAGACGGCACCGAAGCTGTGGATGGTCCGGCCGTGCGGCGTCTTGGCGTAGCCGACGGAGATGATGGCGTGGTCCCGGCGCAGCGAGCGCGCCTCGGACAGGTCCACGACGACGAAGGGCTCGGCGATCCCCGCCGCGAAAAACTCGTCCAGGGCCGCGGACCCGGCTGCGGCGTTGGCCGTGGCCCTGCGTATCTCCTCGGCGTGCCTGGAGTTGAGCGCCACGACCGCCAGGGATCTCTCGGGGTGGCTCAGCGCATGGTCGATGACCAGGTCGACGACGCGATCGACCTCGGTCGGCACCGACTCCACGGCCATCTCCCCGGGGGCCGGCATGCCGCGCCCGTCGACGAGCTCGAGGGAGAGATTGGAGGTGCCCGGCGGGGCGGGCACGGCCTCGACGACGCCCTCGTAGCCGTTGGTCGCCAGGAAGGCGGCGATCCTCGAATCCAGCGTGTTGCGACCGGTGGGCAGAGTGACGCTGGGCAGCAGCGGCCCGAGCTCGGCGGCCAGGCCGGTGGTCGCCCGCCGCGGATCCCCCACGACCAGGACCTGCTCGGCCCGCACGAAGGCCGGCATCACCTGCGCGACCGGCATGTGGGCGCTCGCATCCAGGACCGCCAGGTCGACGACGGCCTCCGGGCTCAGCACCTGGGGAACGAGCGTGGGAGGAACGATCCACACCGGCTTGGCCACCATGGCGACGCGGTGAGCGGCGACGATGTCGCGCAGCGGCACGCCGTCGTCGCGGGACAGGGCGCGGTACAGCTCACGCGCATCCTCCTTGTCCGCCTCAATGGCGGCCCGCACCCGACCGGCGCAGGCGTGGGCCACGGGCGCCGCCAGAGAATCGGCCTGGGCGGCGTCCAGCTCGCGCAGCGAGTCGGCCAGGTCATTGAGGGCGTGCACATCGAGCCCGCCCAGGGCGGAGTCGTCGCGCAGGATCTGAGCCAGCAGCGAGGACCACCAGCAGTAGGTGAGCTCATCCTCGATCTGACCCGAGTCGATCGCCCGGTCGGCCAGGTCCTCGGCCAGCGGCACCAGGCCCAGCTCGTCGAGCTGCGTCGTGAGACGGCCGAGCTCGGGAAGGATCTGAGCCGTGGTGTCGTCGTCGGCCAGGTCGCGCGCACGGGTCTCGAGGTCACCCAGAGGCATGCTCATCAGCTCCGGGGAGTCCTGCGCACGCCCGAGCACGGGCTGGACCTCGGCGACGGCCCGCCGGGCCCGGGCGGCCACCGCCTTCATCTCGTCCAGTCCGGGCGGCAGGGTAGGCCAGCCGCCGTCGGGATCGTGGCGGCGCCAGATCTCGCGGCGCTGCTGGACCTTGACCAGTTCCGCGTGCAGGTCGCTCACATCGCGCCCGGGGCGCACCAGGTCCTTGGCCTGCCTGATGAAGCGGCGACGGGTCGAGGAGCTCATCTCGATGTCGCGCTCCTCGCGCCACCGCCTGGAGGCCGTGGCGATGACCAGGTCGGCGGCGGAGCGCTCGAAGACCTCGGGGATGAAGATGTCGAGGGAGTCGCGCACGCCGTCGAGCATGTCGAGCTGCTCGCACCAGTCGGCGAGAGTGGAGGCGGGGGTCAGACCGGTCCCCTCGGCGGCCTCCTCGATGTGCCGCTGAACGGTCGGCAGCAGGTCATCGGCGAGCCGGGCCAGCTGCGCGAGCACGTCGGTGGCCTCGTCGATATCGGTGATCGAGATGCCGTTCCAGGCCGACGCCCGGGTCCGCGGGGAGAAGACGCCCAGCATGTGAGCGCGGGTCAGGAGTGCCACGGCACGGGCGCGCCCGGAGTCGTCGAGGCGTTCGAGGCGCCCGGGCGCGACCCGCTCCTTGGTGCGGGCGCGCACGCGCCCGGTGGTGAGGTCGGCGAGCTTCTGCAGGGCGTCGTAGGCGGAGACCCCCCAGGGCTCGCGGCGCTGGTGGAGCGCCCCGACGTAGCGGGTCAGGCGCGTGCGCACGGACATCAGGCGCTCGCGCATATCGACGATGGCGGCGACGTCGAGCTCGGGCGGGACGACGCCGAGCGCCTCCTTGATGCCCTCGCCCGCGTGACGGCGCCAGGCGGCGTCCTCGGTCAGGTCCAGCACGATGTCGCCCAGGCCCAGGTCGCGCAGCGCATCCGCGACGGCGTGCCCGTCGGCGCTGGTGGCGGGCACATGCAGCACGGTGCGGCCCGAGGCGGCGGCGTCGGCGGCGACGGCGGCCAGAGATGCGGCGACGTCGGATCCGGGAGGGGCGTCCAGCAGCAGCGAGGCGCCCGAGCCGACGGCCTCGACGGCGTCGAGCTGCGCGGGATCGAGATCGCCGGCGCCGCGCTCGGCCTCGGGGGCGCGGTCCTCGGCTCGGGAGGCGGGCAGCTCGACGTCGAGCGCTTCGCGGGCGATCTCGTCCCCGGCGAGCGCAGCGACGAGCGCGGAGGTGCGGGCGCGCTCGATGGTGGCGTCGAAGTCCTCCACGAGCGCCTGACCCGGGTGGACGAAGGCGCCCACGACGAGGCGCTCGTGCATCTCGAAGCCGGGAAGGTACTCCCGCCCCAGGCCCCCGATGCGCGCCAGCGCGGCCCGCGGGGTGAAGCCCTCGGCGGACAGGGCGGCGTGCGCGATGGCCTCGACATCGGTGGTCGAGCCGTAGCGGTGCAGTGCCCGAATGAGCACCGGGTTGACCTCGATGGACGGGTCCAGGGTGAGCGAGGCCTCCGCGGTGGCGCTGGACAGTCGCACGGGGCGCAGCAGCACGGGGGCGTTGACATTGCGCACGATCATTCGGCTGCTGGAGGCGCTGTCGTACTGCGCGGCCCTGGCGGCGCGGCGGGAGGCGGACATGCCGACGTCCGCGCTCGCCGGGCTCGCGGCGGCGGGGCTTGATGGGCTGGCCGGGCTGGCCGGAGTCGCCGGGCTCGGGGGGCTGGCCGGAGTCGCCGGGCTCGGGGCAGCGGGGCTCACCGGGCCGGCCGGATCGGAGTCGGAGCCGCCCGCCGCATCAGCGCCTCGAGAGCGCGGCGTGAAGGGGAAGGACAGCTGCGGCTCCGGCTCATCGGCCGGAACGGTCTCGGTCCAGGTCGCCACGCCGATGGCGAGATAGACGGGGGCGACGCCGAACTGGCGGGCCAGCAGATCCGTGTGCCCCGCGACGTCCTTCAGGCTCTGACGGGCCTGCCCCAGGGCTTCGCGCTCACGCACGAGATTGCCGAGGTGCGTGGGGCGCCCGGCGTAAAGCTGCGCCAGCCCGGAAGGGTGGGCGGTCGTGAGGTCCACAACGGCGTCGAGCAACGAGATGTCGTCCAGGCTCGAGGCTCCCCCGAGGTCGATGAGCTCGTCGCGCCAGGCGGTCAAGGCGTTCTCCACCAGTGCACGGCGCTCCGGGGACACCGGGGGCGCCGGGGGCTCGGCGGGCGGCTCCGGCTCCTCGCTGGGTTCGGGCGGCGACGGAGTGGATGCCGCAACGCCTTCGGGCTGAGCCGGCGGGTCGCTCGCGCGACGCCGGCTGCGTCCGAATGAGAAGAGTGAAGGCGTCATATCCCCAACATATCGGCAGGAGGGCGCCGAAGGGCGCAGACGCTCCGGGGCGGGTCGCACCTGTCCCGCTGGGATATTGGGAGATGCAGCACTATGCGCAACTATGCGCAGCACTCGGGCGGCGCAGGACGCGAGCGGACGCGCAGATGGCGCAGAAGGCGAGCGGACGCGCAGATGGCGCAGAAGGCGAGCGGACGCGCATCCCGAAGCCGCCGAGATCGGTCCACTTCCGGCTCGAGATCGGTCGTACTCCGCGCCGAGATCGGTCGCAAACCGCATCGAGATCGGTCCGCTTCCGGCTCGAAATCGGTCGGACGAGTCCTGGCGGAGCAGACCAGCCGGCAGACGGGAAAAGACCGCCAAACCAATATGCGAGCACAAACCGAAGAGCGGCGGCGCAAACATTCTTATTACTCTTCGATGATTTCACGACTAAACATCTCCTCATCACCACCCTCCACAGACGCATCCCCATCATCCTCACCATCCATATCATCCTCGGCGTCAACGCGAGCCAATAGCGCCGTCCCGACTACAGTCACGGCGAAAGCCCCGGCAGCAAACATCGCACACTTCCCTGCACCTTTCGCCAAGTCAATACCGGCACACTTGAGCTGTCGAGGATCGCGAATAGCATCTCGCAGCGCCATATTCTTCGGCATATTCTCCAATGAAGCACCTTCGATTCCGAGCCCAAGAGGCTTCTGAAACTCTTCAACCAAACCACCAACTCCATTTATTGAATTGATCACATTCCGTGAGCTGAAAGCATGCAAAAGTACATTCTTTTCAGCGATCCCACCCGCTTCTGTCATTTGCGCAATGAAGGCTCCAGTCATAGCAGCAATCCTCTCTCCGCGCTCTCGGGATGCTTGCGAAAGACCGAGACGATGACGCTCAAAGGAGTCTGGAGCGGTCCTGAGAACATGGTCGAGCTCCAGAATCTCATGCTCGTCCTTGAGCTGTAAGCACCGAGCAAGCACGGCCAGCCACACACGGATCATCATCACTTCCTCGATGGCGGTGGTAGCACGATCCATTTTCGCTATAACCTCATCGCGCTGCCGGCGGCGCACGTCGTCGAGCTTCTTGTCAATATTCTGCAGGAAATTTCTCAGCTCTCTCACTTCCTGCTGCCTCGCGAACTGAGTCATGATTCCCGCAACGCCGAGGAGAAGCGACGGATTCCCAAAAATCGCGGATGGTCCCACTTCAACCTGAATCCACCCACCGATCCGTCCGGGATCACCGAGCATCGCGTGACTGATGCCCTCCACCTTTATGGGCATCAGACCCATCTCTCGGACCCTCCTCGCGGATTCCCTAGTGAGTTTCAGGTATCGGCTCGATTTTTCGACACTCTCGGAGACGAGCCGGAGCGCATCTGCTCCAGAGGAAATATAGGGCCCAATGTTTCTCAACTCGAATGGCCGGGTTTCTTCAAACAACCCCCTCGACTCAAGAAATCTGTTGACAGCAGGTCGCACAGCATACAATCCGCGATCTCCTAGCCGGCACCCGGTTGCTCCCCAGATCCTCGTCCGGCGCGCGGCCGCTCGCTCCTCAATGACCGCGAGAATCACGCCGTCGTCACCCCATTCCGGTGAGACGCGATATCACAGCACCGGACCGATCTCGACGCGGAGTACGACCGATCTCGAGCCGGAACCCGACCGATCTCGCGGCGGAACCGGACCGATCTCGGCGAAGAGCCCGGGTGGGGCCCGACGAGATCGGACCCCACCCGGGCCTTGCGCACTGGGTGCCCCCGGCGCGATTCGAACGCGCGACACCCGCTTTAGGAGAGCGGTGCTCTATCCCCTGAGCTACGAGGGCCTGCGCCCAACCTTACCGCACGCAGCACCCTCCCGATGACACGGGAGCTCTGCACGACGACGGGAAGCCGCCCCTCCCCACCAGTCAGGCACGCCTCCAGGGGGTCTGGTTGCGCTCTGCAGGAGTCTCCGCACGCTCCTCCTTACCGGTGCGCGCGGGCACCACCATGACCGGGCAGGAGGCGTGCGACAGCACTCCCTGGCTCACCGAGCCCAGCAGCAGACCGGAGAATCCGCCTCGTCCGCGGGAGCCGACGACGACCAAGTCGACAGCGGTGGAGAACTCCGCCATGAGCTCAGCGGCGTTGCCATCCAGGGCGTGACGGCGCACCACCACCTCGGGGTGCCCCTCGAGCGCGTCCGCCACGGCGCGGTCCAGCCCGGAGCGGACGTCGGTGAGGACCTGCTCCCGGTCAACGGCCGCCGGCAGCCAGGCCAGTGCGCCGGCGCCGGAAGCCATGGGAACGGCGGCAATGGCGGTGAGCTCGGCCCCCCAGACCTCGGCTTCACGGACGGCCCAGCGCAGCGCCTTGCGGGCCGAGTCCGAGCCGTCAACGCCCACCACGATGCGTCGTGCGGGCGTGTACTCGGCCCCCTCGGTGTGCCGCGGCACCACGATCGTGGGGCAGTGGGCATGCGCCGGTAGCGCCGAGGAGACGGTTCCGAGCAGACGATCGGCGAAACCGCCACCGCCCCGGGTGCCGACGACGGTCAAGACAGCTTCTTCGGACAGGTCGACCAGCACCCCGGCGGGATCGCCCGTCTCCAGGGAGCTGGTGACTGTCACACCCTTGTCCTGAACGCGGGCGATCGCCTCATCGACGACAGCCTGGGCACCCGCCCTCACCGCAGTGTCATCAAGAGCCGCATAGCCGCCGTCCAGGGAGGCGGTGGTGAAGGACGGCAAGGAGTAGGCGCACAAGATGTGAACCCGCCAGCCCTCGCATGCGGCTCTGGCCACAGCCCAGTCCACCGCACCGAGAGACTCGGGTGATCCATCCACTCCGACCAGGATGACTCCGTCTTCGGACATGACTTGTGCCCCTTTCTCCGGGCGCCGGGAATCCGTCGCACATCATTGTCTCTCGCAAAGCCGTGTGGTCCAAGACACCTAAAGCCATTGATTCTCCAAGCCACCTGCCGTAGCGCAGCGCTGAACGCCGCTGGCGAACCGAGAGTCCGGCCGGCGCCCGCACCCCGTTGACGGCGTCGGGGCGCGAGCCCCAGGAGACGCGATGCCTCGCGTGATGCCTCGGGAGAAAAGCAGGAAGCGGCCGCTCCGCGAGGAACGACCGCTCTGCTGCGATGGTGGGATGAGATCAGCCGACCCGCACGTAGCCGATCGGGGTCTCGTAGATGTCCCGGTACACGACGCCGGTGGACTCGGTGCCCGCGTCGATCATCTTGCCGTCACCGGCGTAGATGCCCACGTGGTGGCCGAAGTAGACGATGTCGCCGGGCTGGGCCTCAGCAGCGGAGACGAGGGTGCCCGCCGATCCCTGGGCCTGGGCAGTGCGGGGAAGGGAGATGCCCATCTGCGCGTAGACGTACTGGACGAGTCCGGAGCAGTCGAAGGCGTCCGGACCGGCAGCCCCGGACACATAGGGGCGACCCACGTACTGCATGGCGATCGCCACGGCGCCTCCGGCGTTGGACGCCGGCGTCGGGGCGGCCTGCGTCTCAGAGGTCGCGGCGGCGTTGTCAGCCGTCGCGGAGGCCGACGAATCGGCCGTGGTGGTCGTGGTCTCAGCCGTGTTCGCCTTCGGGGCGGGCTGCTCGATAACAGGAGCCTCCGCGGTGACATCGGCCGCGATGTCAGCGTTGGCGGCAGAAGCATCCGGGGAGATCTGAACGGCGGCGTTGGTGGACATTGCCGCGCGAGCACCAACCGTGAGGGCATCGACGCCGGCGTCCTTCAGTGAGCCGGCGGAAGCCGCGGCCTCGGAGCCGGTGGCGGCGGCCGACGCACCCGAAGCGATCATCGTCAGCGCGAGACCCGAGGTAGCGGCAGCGGCGAGGCTGCGACGCGCCACCGGGGTGACGGACGTGACGGGACGGGCATCCTTGCGGTGACGAGCCTTGGTGCTGGACATCTTTCTCCTTGATTGGGCTGCCGAGGTGAGCTGTCGGGTTCGGACTGGAGAAGCCCGGCCTGCTTTCGCAGGCTTCACCCCTGAGGCCCGCAGCGCTTGCGGGCCAATTCGTGGTTCCCCCGTTCCTGCCGTGGATATCGGGATAAGGAGCCCCAACTCGAGCGGCAGGACGAAGCCTCGAGTCGAGGGCCGGGAGGGTGGCCTCGCGACACGGATGACGGTACCCGAGGGCGACCCGGCGTGTCACGGCGCGATCACACACTTGGCTGTGAGAGATCACACTTTTCCGTTGGGCGCCTCCTCCTAGAGGATGAAAAACCGCCTCGGTTCTATAACGAGACCGAGGCGGTTCTTCTGAAGCTTGGAGCTCATCACATCCGCAGGAAGGTGCCTCCGGGGCGGACCGGAAGGTACTGGACGCCGACGCTCTCGCTCTCGGCGGAGACCATCATGCCGTCGCCGGCGTAGATGGCGACGTGACCGGACCACCAGATGACATCGCCGGGCTGGGCCTCGGCGGCCGAGATGACGGTGCCGACACTGCGAATGCCCTCGGAGGAGTGGGGCAGCGAGGTGCCGAACTGGCCATAGACGTAGGACACGAGTCCGGAGCAGTCGAAGGCGCTCGGGCCCTCGGCTCCCCACACGTAGGGGGAACCGACGTACTGCATGGCGGTGGCGGCGATCGAGCCGGACGCGGACGGAGCGGGAGCGGCAGGCGCCTGAGGAGCGGCCTCCTCGGCGGGGGCGGGCGCCTGCTCCGCGGCGGGAGCCGACACCTCCTCGACCTGGGGAGCGGGCTCCTGCGCGGCGGGCTGCTCGAAGACCGGGGCCTCGGCGGTGACCTCGGCAACGGGATCGGAGGTCTCGAGACGGGAGGTCTCGGAGGTGGTGATGGCGGCGTTGGTGGTAACGGCCTCACGCGCCTCATTGGCGAGAGTGTCAACACCGGCGTTGGTCAGCGCGCCGGCGGAATCACCGACATCCGTGCCATCCCCGGCGGCGTTCGCGCTGGAGGCGATGATCGTGAGCGCCAGACCCGAGGACGCGGCGACAGCGAGGCCGCGGCGCGCGACAGGACCGGCGGTGGACAGCGGGGTAAGCGGGGGGGCGGCCTTGCGGTGACGGGCCTTGACGCTTGAAGTCACTGATTTTCTCCTGATGAGCCGACGGAGTTAGCTGTCGGGTTCGGGCGGGAGACGCCCGGCCCGCTTGCGCGGGCTTCACCCCAAGGTCCGAGCCGACCGGATGAGCCGGATCGGACCGGAGAAGTGGTTCCCCCGGGCCTGCCGATGATTGTGCTTGGGAATGGAAGAGACGAGCACCGGCAGGCTTAGGCTCTGCCCGCCTCTTCACAGCCGACCTCATCGGCTGCATCGGCAACGTTAGCGGATTTTTATCTCCCGTGTGAAGCGGGGTGTCGACGGCCGTCTTGTGTGATCACCCACGAGGCTGGGCCTGCCGTCACACAGACCCCGCGAACCGCCGCAATCGTGATCTTTCCGTGATATACAGGGGTTGCGCAGAGCCTCCCGAGCGCCCCCGAGCCCTCCCCCGACGGCCCCTCGACGGCCCCTCGGCGGGCTCTCAGCGGAGCCTCCCGTCATGCGGCGCAGGAGGAGATGACGGAGTCAGCGGCGCAGGAAGAGATGGCGGGCGAGATCGCGGGAGAGCACCACCGGCTCCTGCCCGGGCCCGACCACGCGCACACCACCGGTGGCGGTGCGCAGACGGACCGTCTCACCGGCGCGGATGTCGGCGTCCTCGACTCGGGCGATCAGGGCGGCATTGGCCTGGATGGGCTCGCCGATGCGCGCCACGACCGCAGAGGCCTCCCCCTCCCGGCTCAAGCGCGCCGCACTGACCTCATCGGTGGAGGGCTCGGGGTGCACCGCCGCGGAGGGGGGAATGACGTTGCCGAAGGGGTCGGCGTCGGTGCCGTCGAGAATCTCCGCCAGGCGGCTCTCGACCTGCTCGCTCATCACATGCTCCCAGCGACACGCCTCTTCGTGAATTAGACGACGGTCCATGCCGATGACGTCGAGAAGCAGTCTTTCGGCAAGCCTGTGCTTGCGAATGACCTCGGTGGCCCGAGCGCGCCCCTCCTCGGTGAGCTGGAGCGAGCGGTCCTCCGCAACATGGATGAGGCCGTCCCGCTCCATGCGGGCGACCGTCTGGGAGACCGTCGGCCCCGAGTGGTCGAGACGCTCGACAATGCGCGCTCGCAAGGGAAGAACGCCGTCCTCCTCCATCTCGTAGACGGTCTTGAGGTACATCTCTGTGGTGTCGATGAGCTCGCTCACGGCCAGGGCCTCCTCACGGTTCGACGACGCTGTGCTGGCCTCGTAAAAGCGGCGGGCCCCGGCCGGCCCGCGCACCTGGTTCCAGGATATCCAGGGACCATGGAGCGGGCTCGCAGCATGGCGGAGGGAACCACCGGTGAGAACTCCCCACGCCCGGGCGACGCCCCCGAGCGACGGCCCGTTCAACCCCGGTCACCCCGGTCAACCGGCAGTGCCCTGCGAGGCGCCCTGCGGCGGCCGTCAGTGCAGCCGCCCGGACGTCTGGGACATCCCGGGCGCAGACGGCCGGGCCTCGGTGGCCAGGCGGGCCGAATGAGCTGAGCGAGTCGAGCGGGCAAGGCTCACGCGCCAGTGACGCCGAGCCCACCCGGCCGCAGCCAGGGAGACGACGATCGCCGCAACGCCGCCCACCGCCAGGGCCGTGCGCGGCCCCCAGACGTCCGAGACCCATCCGATCAACGGCGCGCCGATCGGCGTCGTGCCCAGGAGGCACATCATGTACAGGCTCATGACGCGACCGCGCATCTCCGGAGCGGTGGTCAGCTGCACCGTCTGATTGGCGCCGGTCAGAACAGTGAGCACGCACAACCCGACCGGTACCGCGGAGGCCGTGAACAGCCGGTAGCCCGGCATGGCCGCCATGACCAGGGTGAAGACCCCCAAGAGGAACGAGGCGACCACCACCGTGCGCACCCGGGGCCTGCGGCGCCGCGCGGCCCACAGGGCGCCGGTCAGCGATCCGACGGCGAACACGGAGGAGACCGTTCCGTAGGCGTCGGACTCCAGATCGAAGGCGCTGCGCACCATGGCCGCCATGGTGACCTGGAAGTTCAGCGTCAGCATCGAGACCAGCGAGATCACCACGATGATGATCATGATGTCGCCGCGGTGCCGCACATAGGCCAGTCCCTCGCGCACCTGCCCCTTGGCCCGCGCGGCGCGGGGGACGTCGTAGAGCTCGGCGACGCGCATGGTCGCCAGCGCCAGCGTGGGGAACAGGAAGGTGAGGGCATTGACCAGGAAGACCCAGCCCGCCCCGGCCCAGGCGATCACCAGGCCGGCGGCCGCGGGTCCCAGCAGTCGGGCGGCGTTGAAGGAGGCGGAGTTCAGCCCGACGGCGTTGGCGAGGTCCCTGGAGGGCACCATGCGCGCCACGAAGATCTGCCGCGCCGGTGCGTCATAGGCGCTGACCACTCCGGTGGCGAGAGCCGCGAGGTAGACGTGCCACAGCTGAGCGCGGCCGGCCAGGACGTCGACGGTCAGCAGGGCCGAGACGACGCCCAGCGCCGTCTGGGTGATCATGAGGAACTTGCGCTGGTCGACGCGGTCGGTGATCACCCCGGCGTGCGCGCTGAGCAGCAGCGCCGGCAGGAATTGGAGCGCGGTCGTGGTCCCCGTGGCCGCGGCCGAGTCGTCCGTGAGGATGCGCAGCACGAGCCAGTCCTGGGCCACGCGCTGCATCCACGTGCCGGTGTTGGTGATCAGAGCCGCGAAGAACCAGATGCGGTAGTTGTGGAACTTCAGCGACTCGAAGATGCGGCTCACGGTGGACGACGGCTCCGTTTTCTGTTGACGTGCGCGCAGCGGGCGGGCCCGCGTCCGACGACGGGGTCGGCGCCGGCCGGCAGTGGGCCGGGCCCAGTGAGGGGCAGGGGCGCACGATCGGTGTCCGTCGACGCGCAGCCGGTGCCCGGCGCTGGGCTCCGCGCTCCCGCGGGACGCGCGCGTGATTGTGTGGATCGGTTAATTTTACGCCCACGTCGGCCCGCCGGGAGGCGCACCGTGCCGAGAGGGCATGACGGCACTCGGCGGCCGTCCTTCAACCCAGTACGCCATCGACGACCAGCATGCCGCAGTCGCACAGACGATCGACTCCAGCAGTGCGCGAGCCGTGCCCGCGGCTCCCCCTCCCCCCTCGCCGAGATCGGTCGAGTTCCGCGCCGAGATCGGTTCACTTC
>ERZ772967.486-NODE-486-length-32011-cov-5.370541_pt1 | contig 32011 bp, 27 predicted proteins | sample MGYA00511677_ERZ772967 | MGnify/ENA primary metagenome ERZ772967 (study PRJEB29015, sample SAMEA2737931) | human oral metagenome | biome: human oral; feature: human-associated habitat; material: dental | place: China | collected 2146 ...
GAAAAATAGGCGAAATTCTAAAATTTAAAGCGGGTCGCGGCGGATAAAATTCAAAGCTATTGGGTATTTTTGAATTCGCGGCTTAAAAAAGCGCGAGCCTGCAAAGTAGGTATAAAAACGCAAGATACAAGGCAGCGAACGCGGATGCTGTCGCTCAAAATATGACGCTTCTATATTCGGTATTTAAACAGGCGAGTAAATTTACGAGGATTAAAATTTTAAAGAGCAGGGCTGTTGCGCACGCCTTAAGCGCGGGTGTGAGCGCAGATCGGACATATCGGAATGCTTGTTTGCAAAAGTATAAAGGATTGCGCCTTGCCTTTTATTGGCGCGCCGCCGAACGCTGTTTCCGCAAACATCGCGCCGCTTAGGTCGAGTTGCGTCGTCTGCGCTGACGCTTTGAAATTTTGTAGCGCAAGCTGGTTAAATTTGCGCCGCTTGACGGGCATTGCTTCATCTGCCATCGGCGCACAGCTATTCTACGTTTGCCGTTGTTTTAAATTTACAGCAGCGAAGCGCGTTAAATTTTATAGCTTTGATGTTGCGTTAAATTTTGCCGATCGGGCTTGTGCTGAGTCGCTTTAAAATTCGGCGCGGCCATAATTGCTTTAAAATTTTATGCCGTCAAAGCGTTTTAAATTTTATACCGCCGAAACGCACCAAAATTTTACGATCTAGACGCTGCGCCAAATTTCACGCCCAAAATTTACCTGCCAAAGTCGTGCCGCTTTAAAATTTCCCGTCGCGGCACTGCATCTGCTACACAAATTTTCGCCGCCGCGCCCGCCTCGTCGCCTACTAGCATACCGCTATTTTAAGCCTCTTGCGTCGCGCCGTCCATTAGCGAGCTATTGCATAAAATTCTAAGCCGTTGCGCCGTCGCTTAAAATTTCCGCACGCCTCTCTATCGGCGCGTCGCTTTGAAATTTTCCGTCGCCGTGCCTTATTAAAATTTTGCAAAATAAAATTTTGCCAAGACGCACAAATTTAATATCGCGCCGCGCCCTGCGCATCAAAATTTTATATCGCGACGAGCGGCCGAGCTTGCCGATGAGGCTTACGCGCGACCGAGTATCGTCATGTACTGAGAGTATCGATAGAATTGTGTAGGGCTGCCGCGCGATCATCGCAGAGTGCCGAACCTACAGATCGAGGGTAGCATAGAGCCGTGTGCGACTGATTATCGCGCCGCATAAAATTTATGCCGCAAAATTTCATCGAAGCTTAAAATTTAACATCACGCTAGCTTTATCGCGCCAAATTTCATAGTTGAGGCAAGCGCCGAATTTAGCTCGCGCGGCAAATCAAGCGCGCCGCCTAATAAAAGCGGTATAAAATTCACTTGCGCGCTAAGGCTCGTCCCTCGGGACCTAGGCGTATAAAATTCTACCCAGGCGGATCATGTTCGAGCCGCATTTGATCGCGAGCTCAAAATCATCGCTCATCCCCATCGAGCAGATCCGCGCGCCGTGCGGCACGAGCGCATCGAAGATCTCGCGGCTCACCTCGAAGCTTCGCGCGATCTGCGCGGGCTCGCTCACGTGCGCGCCGATGCTCATCACGCCGATTAAATTTAGATTTTTGCACTCCTGCTTGATGCGCAAAAACTCCTCCACCGCGCGGTTTTTATCGAGCCCCGTTTTGGAGCTCTCGCCCGCGGCGTTGATCTCCAGCAGCGTATCTAGCGGATAAGTTAGCCGCTTATTTACGGCAAGCGCGAGCTCGCAACTGTTGCAGCTCTGCCACAGCGTCGGGCGCAGAGCGATGAGCTGATTGATTTTGTTGCTTTGCAGCGTGCCGATGAAGTGCCACTTTAGCGGCAGTTCGCGCAGTAGCTCGCTTTTGCGCTTCAGCTCCTGCACTCTGTTTTCGCCAAACGCGATCTGTCCTTGCGAATACAGCTCGCGCACCTCATCCGTGCCTACGTTTTTGCTTACCGCGACTAGCTGCACATCGCCTGCGCCTACTTTCGCGGCCTCAATGTGCTTTAAAATTTCATCCAGCCTCATTTGTAAAATCCCAAAATTCTAGCGAAATCATTCAGCACCGTAAATATCATCAAAAGCGCCAAAATCCCCATGCCTACGTAGCTGGCACTCACGAATACCCGCTTTGGCACCGGGCGGCGGAAGATGAGCTCAAAGAGATTAAACGCGATGTGCCCGCCGTCGAGCGCGGGGATCGGAAAGAGGTTGATAAGCCCTAAATTTACCGATATTAGCGCCACGAGCGCGAGCAAGACCGCCGCGCCGTAATCGACCGCCTTTGAGGTGATGTCCGTAATGGCGACGATACCGCCCATCTCCTTGGGCGAAACGACGCCGCTGGCGAGCTTTTCTAGACCTACCAAGATGAGCTTTGATGCCTCCACCGTCTGATCCCACGCGAAGCTAAGCGAGCTTGCGCCCTTGTGATATAGCGTCACGGTCGCGTTGTAATCGGGCGAAATGCCGATGAGCGGCACTCTGATGCTCTCGCGCCAGATGGTTTTTTTCTCGCCGAGCTTCGGCGTGAGCTGTAGGCTCAGCCGCTCGCCGCCGCGCATGATTTCTAAGCTTAGCGGTGCTGCGGTTACCTGCTTTGAGATGTCGTCCCACTCGCGGATCTGCTTGCCGTCGATCGATAAAATTTCATCGTTTAGCATTAACCCTGCGCTTGCTGCGGCAGAGCCCGGCGAAATTTTGCCGACCTTCGGCGCTAGCTTTTCGACGCCGATGTAGCCCAGCGCGATGTAGATCAAAAACGCAAGCAGCAGGTTAAAAAACGGCCCCGCAAAAAGTATGATTATGCGCGCGATCGGGCCTTTGGAGTTGTAGCTGTCGGGATCCGTGCTTGCCGCGGCGGGATCCAGATCCTCCTGTCCTTTAAGGCTCACGTAGCCTCCCAGCGGGATCGCGCTGATAGCGTACTGCGTCGCGCCGATGCGCTTAGTAAAGACCTTCTCGCCGAAGCCCACGCTAAAGACGTTCACCCCCACGCCCAGCGCCCGCGCCGCCAAAAAATGCCCCAGCTCGTGGAAAAAGATGAGGAAGCTGATCGCCAGCACCGTGACCATAAAATTTATCGAGTAAAAATAAAATCCGACCGCCAGGATCGCGAGCGTTAAAATTATGCTTTTCAAATTTCAGACCTTTGTAAAAAATGGGCTAAGCTTACTATGATTTTGTAAATTTTAAGCTTAGATCGCCGTTTAAAGACTTAGCTTGCTTTTTTAATTTGGTTGGCTTTTAAACTTGGTTAGCTTTTTGAGCTTAGCCCGCCGTCGTTTCGGGCTGTAAATTTAACTAAATTAGGGTGTGCGGCGGATGGAGGACGAGAGGAATTTAAAATTTAAAAGCGAAATTTTACCGCGAGATTTTGCGGAGTGGATTATAAAATTTCGCCGCGCGGAGCTTGTGCTTTGAAATACCGCTATGCTTTGAAATTTCATTATGTCTTAAAATACTGCCGCGCCGCCGTGAAATTTTGCACGGCGGTTAGACGGAATTCTGCGCCGTGAAATTTACGCGGAGGAATTTTATATAACAAAATTTTATAGACTTAGCTTACCGCCGTACGCTTACAGATTAAGCATCTATAGAATTTTATCGGTAAAATTTGAACGTGAAATTTTAAAATTCCGCGCTACTAAAATAGGTGAAATTTTACGCTGAAATTCTATCGCTAAAACCCACTAAGCGCGGGTTCTAACGCTTTGCGATGAGGTTTTGTAGCTTCACAATACATTGTTTTAGTTTGATAAAAAATTCTGATTCTTCAAATGAATGTAAGATCAAGCTTAGTTTAAATTTTTCATCTATTAAATTTGGACTAAAGCCCTTTAATCCGCTTTCGCAAGTGGATCTAAACATTTTGCGTATTAGTCGTTTTATTTTGCCTTGCGTCGGCGCGGCGCTGCGATCGCCTAAAATTTCTATTTTCTTTATCTTATAGCTGATTTCATTTATTCCATCTACGGTTTTGTTGGAAATTTGCTTTAGCACTATATTTGCGCGGTATTTGTAATAACCGTGATTGTAATGGGTAAGCGTAAAAAGATCATTACTGCCAGCCGAGCCCACTTTTATAAGAAAAATCTCGTTTAGCTCCTTTGAGATACACCACAGACCATCTATCTCATCTCGGCTTAAGCTAGCTAGGCCGTGTTGATTTCTAAATGGATTTATGATTTGCTCTAGGTTATCCTCAAAGCGGTATCCATCAATCAAAAATCCACCTACATAATCAATGTTGTAATCCAGGGCATCTATTAGCAAAACATTTTCATTTTCGGCGTTAAGGGCGTCTTGTAAAATTTTAAAAATATCGCTTTTGCTGAGCTTGCCGCTACTTCTCGGTTCTAGCGCATAGAGTTTATGGATACGTCGCTTCTGTCCATTTATCATCCTAAAATCGCCGAACCAAGCGCCGTAAGTAATGACTGCATCAAACATTTTGCCTTGATAATACAATCTATATGCGTTAAAATCTAAATTGCAATGATCCCAAAAGCCGCTAAAGCTCCCGTAGTTTATAAGCCAGGCACCAAGCTCTCTATCTATGCGCCAGCTTAATTCTATAGAAATTTCAGGATAACATCTAAAAGGCAATCGCTTTTTAGAAATTTTATTTCTAATATCTTTTTCTACCTTATTGAGCTTATACTTTCTTGCATTTTCTTCGCCGATTTTTTCTTCAACTACGAAAGCCATATCTAGCCTAAAATTTAGCTTTTTTTCATAGCCTTAGCATACGCCGCGACGTATTCAAAGCCCGAATATAGCGTCAGTGCAACCGCGATCCAGAGTAGGGCGTTTGCATAGGGCCACTGCATCGTTAGCCAGCCGATAGCGATCATCTGAAAGACCGTTTTTACTTTGCCCGCCATCGACGCGGCGACCTCTACGCCGTCGCCCGCCATCGCCACGCGAAGGCCCGTGATGAAAAACTCGCGGATTAGGATCAGATAGATCGCCCACGGACTGGCGCGCCCGATAAACATAAGCCCCAAAAAGCCTGCAAGCGTCAGCATCTTATCGGCGAGCGGATCGATGATGGCGCCAAGCCTCGTTTTTTGGTTCCAAGAGCGCGCGATGTATCCGTCGAAAAAGTCCGTGACGGAGGCGATGACGAAGACCAGTGCGGCGAAATAATCGATCCAGCTGACGTGCACAGAGCCCACCATGCTGCCGTTCGCATGGCCGGCTAATAGGATCAGCCAAAAAAACAGCGGCGCCAGCGCAACGCGAAAGCTCGCTAAAATATTGGGTAAATTTAGCATTATTTAAAGGTCGTTCCGCCGTCGACGATGAAGGTGTGCCCCGTCACCCAGCTAGCCTTGCTCGAGCATAGAAATAAACATGCTCCAGCCAAATCCTCCGGCTGCCCCATACGTCCTAGCGGGCTAAGCTCGGCGGTTTTATCGCGTACCTCTTCGTAGTTAGTAAAGGCTCGCAGTGCGTCCGTCTCGATCGGTCCGCCGCTAACGACGTTTACGCGGATGTTTTTTTCGCCGAGCTCGGTCGCGGCGTAGCGTGCCATCGCCTCAACTGCGGCTTTCGCCGTGCCGTGACCCGCGTAGTTTTCGATATAGACTAAATTTCCCGTGGAGCTAAGCGAGATGATCGAGCCGCCGCCTACCGCCTCCATGCGTTTTGCGGCTTCTTGTGCGCCCACGACGAAGGCATTTACGGTCGCGGTAAAGATATTGTTGATACCGCGCGGCTTTAGCCTCATAAATTTAGTGTATCCGCCCGCGACCGCGCGACCCGAGATGATGGCGTTTGAGATGAAAAAATCCACTCGCGCAAAATCCTCGTCGATCTTGGCAAAGAGCTCCTTGTAGGTCTCGGGCTCTAAGATATTGAGCGCATAAGCGCGCGCCTTGATGCCGTAAGCCTTCTCAAGATCGGCTGCTTGCGAAGTCGCTAGCTCCTCGTTGGAATTATACGTAAAAGCGATATTTGCCCCCGCAGCTGCGAATTCCAAAACTATCGCCCTGCCTATGCCTCTCGTGCCGCCGCTGATAACTAGCGTTTTTCCTTTAAATTCGTTCGTCAATTAAAATCCTTTGATAGTGTATTGTTTCATTACGTTTTCTATTTTTTTGAGGTTTTCTGCGCTCGGCTCGCAAAGCGGCAAGCGGTACTCTAAGCTCGGCGTCAGGCCTGCGATATACATAGCCGCTTTGATCGGGATCGGATTGCTCTCGCAGAATAAAATTTTATTGATCGCGTAGAGATCGTCGTTGATCTGCTTGGCTTTTAAAAACTCATTTTGCAGCGCAAATTTCGTTAGTCTCGCCGTGTAATCGGGCAGTAAATTTGCCGTAACGGAGATCACTCCCTTGCCGCCGTTACTTAGGATCGGATAGTTGATCGCATCCTCGCCGCTAAGCACGCTAAGGCGCGGCTCGTGCGCGAGCAGATCGACGCATTTATCGATGCTGCCGCTGGCTTCTTTGACGCCGTAGATATTCTCGCAGTCGTTAAAAAGCTTGATGATCGTATCTGCGGCTATGTCGCAGCCGGTGCGACCGGGGACATTGTAGAGCAGCACCGGCAGATCTACCGAGCTCGCGATCGCCTTGTAGTGCAGATAGAGTCCCTTTTGGGTGGGTTTGTTGTAGTAGGGCGCTACGGATAAAATTCCGTCCGCGCCGTGAGCCTGCGCAAACTGCGCGAGCCCGATCGCTTCGTGAGTTGCGTTGCTGCCCGCGCCCGCTAGCACCTTGACGTCCGTGCCCTTGCACGCATCTACGGCGATCTCGATACAGACGCGATGCTCGTCGTGCGTCAGCGTCGCGCTCTCGCCCGTGGTACCGACGGGCACGACCGCGCTTATGCCGTTTGCGATTTGTCTTTTGATGAGCTTAGCGTAGGTCTGCTCGTCGAGTTTGCCCTCTTTAAAAGGCGTGATCAGCGCCGTCATAGAGCCGATTATGACATTTTTATTCATCGTTTTCCTTTCGTAAGATAATGCTTGTGGAGCTTTTAAGGCTTAGATAGGTTTTCATCGCTTTTTTAACCGCGTTTTTATCCAGGCTTTTGATCTCACGCTCCAGCCTAAATAGCGCGTCCAGATCGCCGCGGACGATGTAGCTGCCGTACATCTGCGCTACCTTGCTAGCGCTGTCGAGGGAGTAGATCAGATCGCTACTTAAGGTGTTTTTGATCTTCAGCATATCGTCGTCGCTTATTTTGGCTTTTTTGGCTTTTTCGATCAGCGCCAAAATTTCATCTCTCAGCGCCTCGCCGCTTACGCCTTGGTTGCAAACGGCAAAGACTATAAATAAATTCTCATCCTTACCGCTCATATCGTAGATGTTGATCTGATTGGCGAGCTTTTTCTCATCGACCAGCACGCGCTGTAAAAGCGAGCTCTTGCCGCCGCTAAGATATATATCCATCGCTTTGATCGCCGCGGCGTCAGGATGATTAAACGGCGGAATTTTAAAGGCGACCGCCACGATCTGCGCCTCGCTGTTTTTATAAATAACGCTAAGCTTCTCGCCGTCTTGCGCGGGCTCGGTGCAGTGAAGGCGCGGAATTTCGCCTTTATTTTTTACGGGCGCGAAGTGTTTTTTGGCTGCATCAAACGCCGCCTTTTCGCCGATGTCGCCGGTGATCAGCAGCACGGCGTTTTGCGGCTGATAAAATTTAGCGTGAAATTCCTTGATATCTTTGATACTCCAGTTTTCGATGTCCTTGCGAAAGCCGATCGGCGTCCAGTGGTACGGGTGGTACAAAAACGCGGCGTTGTAGAGCCTGAAAAATAGATATCCGAACGGATCGTTATCGGTGCGCCACAGCCGCTCCTCGAGCACGACCTTGCGCTCGGGCTGAAATTCTTTGTCTTTGAGGCTTAAGTTTTGCATTATGTCGGCGTAAAGATCCAAGCAGACCTCTAAATTTGAGCTCGCGCACTTGATGAAGTAGTGCGTGTAATCAAAGCCCGTGCTTGCGTTATTTACGCCGCCAAAGCCCTTTACGAGCGCATCGAACTCGCCCGCCTTGCGATTTTTCGTGGATTTAAAATTTAGATGCTCCAGCATGTGCGCAATGCCGCTTTTGCCCATCGTCTCGTCGCGCGAGCCGACGTTGTAAAACACGTCCACGCTGATGACGCCGCTGCCTTTATTCATCGGGATGTGATAAATTTGAAGCCCGTTTTGCAGCGTGATTTTCTTAAATTTCGGAAACATTAATCTTTTTTCGCCTTTCGTTTTTTGCTTGAGTTTTGCTCCGCGTCTTGGGCACCGCTCGCTTCTTTGGCCTCTTTAAGCTCTTTGGTCTCTTTGGCCTCGGCATTTTTAGTTTTGGCGCCGCTTTGCTTTACGTTTTTGGCTTTTAAGCTTTTGCTTTCCGCACTATTTTTTGACGCGGCTTTAGTTTTAGAATTTTTACTTTCTATGTCGTTTTTTGGTGCAGCTTCAGTTGCGGTTTTATTTTTCGACGTAGTTTTAGTTTTGACAGTTTTGCTCGCCGTGCCGCTTTGTTTTGCTTTTTTGGCCTCTAAATCCTCGCTCTTTGCATCGCTTTTCGAGAGATTTTTAGCTGCGGCATCTTTCTGCTGCGAGGCGCTATCCTGCGCAGCGTCATTCTGCGCAGCGTCCTTTGAAATTTTTCCGCGTTTGGGGCTTACGCTGCTTTTGGAGGTAGTTTTTGAAATTTTATCCGACTTTCGATCCGCGCCGCTTTGCTTTGTGCTTTTAGCCTCTAAATTTTCGCTTTTTGCGCTACTTCGTTTTTTACTTTTAATCTCTGAATTTTCGCTCTCTACACCGCTTTGCTCGATTGATCTTTGATCCGTCGCGGTATCTGCGCTTACCAAGGCGTTTAAATTTGCCGAAGCGCTAGAATTTTCGTCCGCTTTGGAGTTTGAGTCTGTTTGAGCGCTCGGAATTTCATCTGCTTGAACGCTCGAAATTTCATCTGTTTTAGCGGCGAGAATTTTATCGGCTTGGGTGCCCGATATTTCGCTTTTGCCGTCGTTTGAAATTCCGTCCGCATCCCTGCTTTCGGGCGTGTTTGAAATTTCGCTCGTTTCCTCGCCTTTGCTCGCACTTGAAATTTTATCCGTTTTGGCATCCGCCTCTTTGTCTTCGCAAGCGCGCAAATCTGCGCCGTTGCCGAGATTTTCCGCCTGATCGCCTCTGATGCCGTATCCTTCGCCCGCGCGAGTTTTTAAATTTACCCCGACCGCCTCGCTTACGTTATTAAAGCCGTCTGCGCGCAAAAGCTCCGCCAGCCCCTCGTTGATCGATTTTGCGACGAACGGGCCTTTGAAGATAAAGGCGGTAAAAATTTGAACCAGGCTCGCGCCCGATTTGATGCGCTCGTAGGCCTCCTGCGCGCTGTCTATGCCGCCGCAGCTGATTAGGATCGTGCGGCCGAAGAGCTCGCGAGCGACCTGTGCGAAAAGCTTTCGCGATTTTTCGGTGATTAGCCTGCCGCTTAGGCCGCCGAAGTCCCTAGCGTTGGGGCTTAGCGAATAATCGACGCTCGTGTTGTTTATGATGATGCCGTTTGCGCCGCTTTGCACCGCGCACTCGCACAGCGCGATCGCCTGATCCGCGCTCATATCGGGCGCCAGCTTTAAGACGAGCGGCCTGTTCGTGATCTTTTTCATCGCCCCGATCAGCTCGCTTATGAAGCTGTTTTCTTGCAAAGCGCGCAGATTCGGGGTGTTCGGCGAGCTTACGTTGATGATAAAAAAATCGCATAGCCCGTTAAATTTACGGCCCAAGGCTTCGTAATCGCTTAGCGCGTCCTCGTTCGAGGTGGCTTTGTTTTTGCCGATATTTGCGGCAATCGGGATTTTAAAAGGATAAATTTTTCGCACGCGACGCTCGATAACATCGGCGCCCTCGTTGTTAAAGCCCATCGCGTTTTGAATGCTCTGCTCGCTAACGAGGCGAAAAAGTCGCGGCTTTTCGTTGCCGCTTTGAGGACGCGGCGTAAAGGTGCCAAAATCGATGTGTCCGAAGCCAAGAGCGGCCAGCGGCGCGATCATCGTGGCGTTTTTGTCGAATCCGCCCGCGATACCTACTGGATTATCGAAGCTTAAATTCCATATATTTTGAGTTAAAATTTCATCTTTATAAACGCCGAATTTTGCCAAAGCCTCAAGCCCGCCCGGAGTCGCATAGAGCGCGCGAAGTCCGAATTCTGCGATCTTATGAGCGGTTTCTGGATCAAATCGAAAAAAGATTTTTTTCAAGGTATCGTAATTCATAATGTTTCCTCAAATTTTGCATAATGGTAGCTAAAATTTAATTAAATATAGATAAGGATTTCGCGCTGAATTGCAATTTGCGGCGGTTAAATTTAATTTTAGAATTACGCGCCGAAATGCTGCGTAAAATTTCTACGGCTCGCCGCAACGATCTGAATTTACGCAGAAGTTCAAAGATGCGCGGCGCAAATTTTATAAATTTAGCGCGCCCGAATGCGTGCTGAAATGCGCGGCGCCCGTGGCGCGGCTCGCGGTGGCGGGCGTTGCCGCGATTTTATCCTGCGCCGATCTGCGCTCAATCCTGCTGAAGCTAAATTTTAAAATTTAAAGCGTCCACTCGCGCCGTTTGAGCTTAGCGCGCATCTTTGTCAGCGAAGGCAGCGATCATCGTGCCCAGAGGAATGATCGCAACGCCCAAGATAATCGCTAGCGGGTTTAGCAAGGACAGCTTGGCAAGCAGGTAGATCGCCGCCACGAGCGCCGCGTAGGACAAAATTTTAAACGGAGAGAAAAACGCCCCCGCGAAATTGCTCCGAATCTCGCCTCTTTTGCGCTCATTATCCCAATCGTCCGCGCCGTCGAAATCATCCTTTGATCCGTTACGCGCGGCGCCAATCCCACCCCCAAAATCGCTCGTACCGTCGCTCGGCTCGCTGCTATCTAAGCCGTCGCTCAGATCGCTGCTCGCTGCATTTTTCAAGTCGTCGCAACGCGCGCCTATGTCGCCTTGCGAACTATCGCTAGCTTTGTCGTTTATGCCGCCGTGTAAGTCGCTGCAAGTCGCGCTGCCATTCATATTAAATTTATCGGCGACGTGTCCCAAAGCGGTCGCGTCGCAAGCGGAGGTTTCGTTGCGACTGCTCTCGGTGGAATTTACGTCGCGCTCACCAGCGGCGGTTGTCCCGTACTCGGCATCTAAATTTGAGCTGCGAGTAAAATTTATATCGGCGGCGGGGTTTGCGGCGCACCCAGCGGAGCTTTCGGTACGCTCGGCGGAGGTCTCATCGTACAGAGCGTGGCTATCATCGTTTTCGGTGCTGGTCTCGCCGCTAGTGAAATTTACCGCGCCTTTGGAATTTTGAGCATTTAAAATTTCAGCGCCTAAATTTAGGCTGCTAAAATTTTCGTTCTTTAAAATTTCGCTGTCGCAAATTTTGCTATATAAAATTTTATCGCCGCCGCCTATGCTGCCTTGGTTTTCGCCGCCGCAGCTTGCGGAATTCGTATCGTTTGCGGAAGTTTCGCCGCTTATAAAACCGGCAGAATTTTTAGAGCTTTGCCGTAAAATTTCATCGTATTTGCCGGCTCTTAGCTCATCTTCTATTTTGTTACGGTAAGCGCGAAACGAAAAATATACCGCGCCGAATGCGCCCAAAAATCCGGCCTCCAAGCTAAGAAGCCACGCAAGCGCCCGCACGCCGAAAGAGCCCGTGCCGAAAAACCCGCCGCCGCAAAGCGCTAGCCCAAGCAGGGCAAACGCCGCGTTTAGCGCGCAGTATATGAGCAAAAATCGCCTATTCAATCCCGCTCATCCCATTCATCGTCGTCGTCGAAATTTTTCGGATCCGCCTTGTATTTCGGATCGTCCTCAAGCTCCTTTAGGCTCGAATTTAGCGCCTTGCACGCGCGGTAAACGTTCAGAAACGCCGCTGCGATGCCGATAGCGATGCCGAACCAGAGCAAAAGCAGCGAGCCCGTGAGGTGCCGCAGCCCAAGCCCGATCGCTACGCCGATGCCGATCGCTACGACGATTGAGATGCCTAGGCTGATGTCGCAGGCGCCCTTTACGATTTTGTTTAAATTTTTCGTTACTCTCATCTAAAATCCGTAAAATTTTAAAACGCAGCCCTTAAAGCGCCGCCATCGCTTCGTCCGCGGCGTTTAGCGCAAAGTCGATCTGCGCTTCGTCCATCGTGGAGCAGATAAAGCCCGTCTCAAACTGACTAGGCGCCAAAAATACGCCGCGCTTAATCATCTCGCCGTGAAATTTCGCAAAGCGCGCGGTGTCTGCTCGCAAGGCGCCGTCATAGTCGCGCACCTCTTCATCCGCGAAAAAGTAACCGAACATCGAGCCGACGCAGGCGGTTTGCAGCGCGATGCCACGGCGCTGCGCTATGGCGCAAAGCCCGTCCATAAGTCTGCGGGCAAGCTCGCCGAGCCTTTCGTAAAGGCCGTCGCTAGCGTAAATTTTACTTAGGCTGGCGATGCCCGCAGCCATTGCGACGGGGTTTCCGCTTAACGTGCCTGCTTGATACACCGCTCCTAACGGGCTTATCATATCCATAATTTCGCGCTTGCCCGCAAACGCCGCCACGCTCATACCGCCGCCGATGACCTTGCCGAAGGTCACCAGATCGCCGCGGACGCCGTAGATGCCGTAGCTGCCTAGCTCGCTCGCGCGAAAGCCGCTCATTACCTCGTCGATTATCAGCACGATCTTTTTCTCGTCGCACAGCGCGCGAAGCTCGGTTAAAAATTCGGGATCCGCCGGTACTAGGCCCATATTCCCCGCGATAGGCTCAATGATGATCGTGCCGATGTCGTTTTGCGCTAGGACGTCCTTTACGCTTTGTATGTCGTTGTATCTGGCTAGGTAGGTGTTTTTTGCGACGTCCTGTGGCACGCCCGCGCTGCTTGCGTTACCGAAGGTGCTTGCGCCGCTGCCCGCTTTGACAAGCAGGCTGTCGCTGTGGCCGTGGTAGCAGCCCTCAAATTTTAAAATTTTATCCCGTCCACTAAAGGCGCGCGCGAGACGGATCGCGCTCATCGTAGCTTCCGTGCCGCTGCTGGTAAAGCGGATCTTATCTAGGAAATCGAAATTTTTTAGCACGAGCGAGGCGAGCTGCGTCTCAAGCGGGCTGGATGCGCCGAAACTTAGCCCTTTTTTGGCGGTTTGCACGACGGCGCGCTCAATGTCGGCATCGGCATGACCGAAGATGAGCGGACCCCAGCTCTGCACGAAGTCGAGATATTTTTTGCCCTCGACGTCGTAGATGTACGAGCCCTCGCCGCGATCCACCATAAAAGGCTCGCTGCCGACGTTGCCGAATGCTCGCACCGGCGAATCGACGCCGCCCGGGATAAGTTTTTGCGCCGCTAAAAATTCGTCATGATTATTCATTTTTTCTCCTTCTTTTTGGGTTGATTTATCGATTTTATATATTTGTAGATGATGATGATCTCGTTTTGCGTCAGGAAGTAGCTCGGCATCACGTCGCGCGAGCTGCTGATCCCGTCGGCGAGCTCCTGAAGCGAGAGATTGTTGATCGGCGGCGCGTTTAGGGCGCGCTCGTAGTAGGCGCCCGCGGTGCGGTTAAATTCTTTATATTTTACAATGAGCGAGCCTTCTCCCTTTTCGCCGTGGCACTTATCGCAGCCGATGCCGCGCGGGTTTTTATACAGCATCGCGCCGTACTCCTCGTCGGTGATGAAGCTCTCGGCTTGTGCGCCGCGAGGTAGAAAAAATATGGCCGCGTTTAAAAATAGCGCTAAAAATATGAAATTTCGCATCTTCTCGTTTCGAATTTTTGGCGCAATAATATAAAAAATGTGCTTAAATTTCATAACGTCGCTATCTTTTCGATCCCCTCGAAATAAAAGACGTTTAGCTCATCCTGCCTGCGGTAGAGGAATTTTAGCCCGTGCGCCTTGGCGATGTTATCGACGATGTAGAGCCCCAGGCCGAAGCTTTGCTTGGCGTTCGTGCCCTTGACGAAGGCCTCTTTGTAGTAGCTAAAGTCTTTCTGTAGCGGCTCGCCGAGCGTTATGAAGTCCATCGTTTGGGCGCCTAAGCGGATTAAAATTTTACCATCTGCGGCGTATTTGACGGCGTTGTCGATTAAATTTTTCACCGCGACGCAAAAGAGCTTCAAATCGACGTTTAAGCTCAGGCCTAGCGGATTTTGCAGCGTGACGCAGCAGGGCTCGATCATTGCGATACTAAGCGCTTCTTTTAAAATTTCATCCATTGAAAAAATTCCGCATTCGCCTAGCGCCGTGCCCGCAGTCGCGCGCTCGACTGCCGCGAATTCGTTGATTAGACTCTCCAGCCGCTCAAAGACGGAGATGAGGCGCTCTTGATTTTTGCCGTGCTCGATCATCTCGACGGCGATGCGACCCTTTGTGATGGGGGTTTTGAGCTCGTGCATTATGTTTCGCAAAAACAGATGGCGCGATTCGTTAAGCTTATTTATCTGCGTGACCGCCTCGTAAAATGCGTGCGAAACCTCGGAAATTTCGTCGTTTCCTACGCTTACGTCCTTGATCTGAAGATCGCCTTTAGCAAATTTATCGATCTGGCGCTTGAGCTTGCGAAGGGGGCGAATTTTGCGGATGATGAAGATATACGCAAGCAGGATAATCGCCAAAATGACGCCGTAGATCGCTTTGAAAATATCGTAGCGGTAGGGCTGATACTCCTTGTCGTTTAAAAGCCGCGTCTCGCCAGCGTGAGTGATTTTTAGATAGTGTTTGCGCTTAAAAAGCAAGATGTCTGCAGAGCCGATGTCTGCGGAGATGCTATCTAAAATTTCGGCGCCTTTGATGATCTCATCGCGCTTGGCTTCATCGCGGATGGTCGAAAACTCGAAATTTGCGACCTGCCGTTCGTATTCGACATCGCTGATGAGCTTGCTCATCTGATATAGGTTCGCGCGCGCAACGATGGAGTATTTGGAGTTTAGCTCGCGGGTGTAGTTTTGCTGATCGTAGCCAATGAGCCAGAGTAGAGCGAGCGAAACGCCCACGGCAGCGAGCGCAAAGATGAACGTGATGGTGTAAAAAATCGACGATCTTACTTTCATTAAATTTATATGATCCTTAAATTTTTAAAATTTCAAAGCTTTGAAGCCGCGGGCTTGCTTTGGCTTTGACACGCGAGCCCGTCCGACTTCGGATTTGTGGCATATCCTAAATACGCAATACGTTTATACTTCCTAAATCTAGCTATTGCAAATTTTATAAAGATTTTAAAAATTTTGCTATTTCTACCATTGAAAATTTTACAAAATTTCACCGCTTAAACACATAAATTCAAATAAATTTATTTTAAATTTAACGCGCAACCTTAAAACCAAAGCTAAATTTTAAAATTTCAAATCCGCGCAAAAATTTCGCCCCACGCCCTCAAAAAATTTCAAATTTCTTAAATAGCTCGGGCTCGTCCTGCACAATACCGCGCTCTATGAGGCTTGACACGACTTCGCGGCTGCAAAGCGTCTCCTGCGGCCACCGGCGCGTATAGCCCTCCCACTCGTGCTTGCTCGTAGCATCGATGCAGATACGATCATTCTGCGCCACAAACACGTCGCGCAGCGCATCGATACTATTTACGATGCGCCAAACGCTCATATAGAGGTTGCTCGCGTCGTTTCTCGCATCGGTAAAAATCAAAATTTTAAAATGCTCGCTAAATTTCAAAAGCCGCCGCCAGCTCCGCTCTACGAGCTCTTTTTTGTCTATGTTTATCAGCACGAGCGGGTTTTTCGTATCGCAAAAGTGCTGCTTAAGCGCCAAAATAGCGGACTCCTCGCTTTGAAATTTCGCTAGCAGCTCCTCATCGCTTAAAATTTGCGGCGCCTGCGAGCTTAAATCAACCGTCACATCGATACCGAGCTTGCCGCCGAAGCAGGAGTTCGGGCTTGCGTGATCGAGCTGATCGCACACACCCTCGCTAAAAACGAGGCTGCGCGCGCCTATGCGGTTTAGGACGTACTTCGTAAGCGCTTCGTACTCATCCAAGCTCGGCGCGTCCTGCGGCACGAAAACGGCGTGTTTTACGAAGCTCATCTGCCCCACGCCCCAAAACGCGTGCATGATCTGTTTGGCAGCAGCGGGGTAGCGCACGGCGATCTTAGCCAAAATCAGATTGTGAAATACGCCGTTTTCGGGCATTTTATAATCGATCAGATCGGGCGCGCTCGTGCGAAACAGCGGCAAAAAGATCCGCTCGGTCGTGTATCCCATAAATTTATCCTCAAGCGGCGGCTTACCCACGACGGTGGCGTGAAATACAGGCGCGCGCTTGTGCGTGATCGCGCTAACCTCCATCACCGGAAATGGCTCTACCGGCGTGTAATATCCGGTATGATCGCCGAAAGGCCCCTCCGGCTCGCTTACTGCGGGATCGACAAAGCCCTCGATCACGTAATCCGCGTCTGCGGGAATGTAAATTTCATTCGTAAGCGATTTTACGAGGCGAGCGGGGCTGCGGCGGATGAAGCCGTAAAGCAGCAGCTCAAAAATCCCCTTTGGCAGCGGCGCCTGACCGCACCAGATATAGAGTGGATCGCCGCCGATCGCCACGGATACGGGCATCTTGCGCCCCGCTTTGCGGTATTCGTCGAAAAAGCCCGCGCCGTCTTTGTGTATCTGCCAGTGCATCCCCAAGCGGTCGCGCCCGTAAATTTGCAGGCGATACATGCCGAGATTTTGCGTTTGAGAGTTTAGATCCTTCGTATAGACCTGCCCCATCGTGATGAACGCGCCGCCGTCACCCTCCCAGGTCTTAAGCACTGGAAGCTCGCTCAAATCGACGTCAGCGCCTAGATGCGCGACCTGTTGGCACTCGCCGCGACCGCTAAGGCGCTTTACAAAAATTTTACGCAGCGTGATTAAGTGCGTCAAAAAATCAAGCTTTTCGCTGAAGTTTTGCGGACGCTTCGGCTTTAGCAGGCTCTCGATCTCAGCGGCAATTTCATCAGGTTTGCGGCCGAGAATTAAATTTAACGCAGAAGATGAGCCGAAAATATTGCTTAGCACCGGCGGCATCTGTTTGCCCTGCGCATTTCGTACGTTCGTAAAAAGCAGCGCCTGCGAGCGCTCTCTTTTTACCTCGATGTAGCTTGCGTGCGCGATCTCAAGCTCGGTGCCGATCTGCTCCTTTACCTCGCGCAATAGCCCGTTTTCGTAAAGCCTCTTTATCCAAAAATTTCCGTTTAAAATTTCATCAAAGCTCTGCATCCGCTGCCTTTAAAAAAATAGATTTTTTTCTTGCGGTTTTTGATTTAGAAGCTGCAAGATCGCGCTCTTTTCCGCAAAAACCAGCGCGTAGTGAAACTCGGGCAGGCTCTTTAGCGCGCTTAGCTTATTGAAGCGAAAGTCGATCTTAACGCCGTCTAGGCGATCCTCCCAGCTAGCGCAGATGATAATTTTTTCGCGGAATTTTGCCCGCAAAAACTCCGCCTCGCGCGCAAAAAGCTCAGGATCGCTCTCGGCGATAAAGGCGCGGTAGCTGCCGCCAAGCGAGCTAACGTTAAAAAATCTATCCACAAAAATCGGCTCGAAATGGCCGAATGCGCTTAAGTTTTGAAATTTAAAGGGTATGTTTTTGCGCGAGAGATACTCGATCACGCCGCATAGCTCGGGCAAAAACAGCTGTGGAAAGATTAAGTTTGAGTAATAAAGCCCGCCGAAAACGAAGCTGCTGTAAAATATCGAGCCGCCGTAAAGCAGCCTAAAATCGTCGCTCGCAGGAACCCGGACGGGCGAGATACCGAGGCTTTGCAAAAGCTCGGCGTCGGTGGTGAAGTAGGTATTTTTCTCTTTGGCATTCATCAGGCTGATAAAAAGCTCGCCCTTGCTGCGCGGCGCAAACATCAAATTTTTCGGCACGCTCGTGTAGCGCAGGATCTCGCTTTGCACCTCGTTTATCAGCACGAAGCCGTGCCGCCACGTCTCGCCCAGAAATTTTATCAGTCGCACTAGCGCCGAGCATAAATTTTCAACCTTGATAAAGGCGATCTCGTCATTAAGCGGCTTGAAATTGTTATCGAAAATGATCGCGTACGCGCCGTTATCGATCGCGGTGCGCACGTCGCGCTCGTTTGCGCCGAGTGCTATGAAAGCGCCCTTTTTCGCGACCTTTGCGGGTTCGATCGCAAAGCTCTCGACCGCGGAGATCGCGGGATTATTTAGCATCGTTCCGTTTACGATACGGGTTAAATTTAATAAATTTACCATTACGACTTTCCTGCGGCGGAGCTTTTGGCGGACGCGCTCTTTGCGGCGCGGCGCGGCTGCTTTGCGGTGGATGCGGAGGTTACGCCGGATGCGGCGGCGTCTTTTGCGGAGATTACGGCAGGTGCAGCAGTATTTTTTGCGATGCAGCGAGATTTTGCGTTCTGAGATGCGCTTTTAGCCGGTGCCGATTTTGCGACAGATGGCGATTTTGCCGTGGATGTAGAGACTACACTTGCTGCGATATTTTTGGCGGTCGATGCGGTTTTCGCGATAGGTACAGGTTTTTTAGCGAGCGGAGATCTTTTTGCGGGCGCGCTTTTTGTCGCTACGTTTTTTTTAGCATGGGCATTTTTGGAAAATGAGGCGTCCTTTTTAACGCTCGCGCTAGAAACATCTGCCGTGCGCTTTCTGCGCGGTGTAACGCTTGCTTTAGAGCTCTCGCCATCCGCGCTCGCATATTTTTTCGTGCGCTCGTCCGTAAATTTATCGGTGCGTAAAAACGAGCGCACGACCGCACGCGCACCGAGCTTTGCACATTTTAAAGCGGCGAACTTCGACAGCTCGCAAACGCCTAGCGTTAAAATTTTACGCGCCGCAAATTTTAAAGCAACTCCCGCGCCGAGTTTTAGCGCCAAAGGCGTGGCGCATACAAGCCCGCCCATGCCGATCTTTGCGGCAAGGGAGGAATCGCGGCAAAGGTTTAAAATTTTATCCGAAGCCCCGCTTTTTTGCGCGCAAAGCCCAGCCGCACCGCAGATAGCGAGCTTCGAAGCCTTGCGCGCTAGAGCCCTCATTGCTAACCTACGATCGCGCCATTTTTTACGGGCGCGAGAGTGCTAAGCAGCGTAAGGCTGCCGTCCTCGGCGCTTAAAATCATACCCTCGCTGCTATGTTTAAAAATTTTAGCGGGTTTTAAATTTGCCAGCACGCAGATCTGCTTGCCGATAAGCGCGGCGGGATCGTAAAATTTCGCGATACCGCTGATGATTTGACGCGGCCTCTCCTCGCCCAAATCGATCATAAATCGCAGTAGCTTCTCGCTGCCCTCTATGTTTTCGCACTCCAAAATCGTACCGACCTTGATAACGCATTTTTTAAAATCATCGATTTTGATCTGCGCTTCAGATGCCGCGCCTTGGACTTCTTGCGCCGTAGCGCTCGAGCTGGAAGCGTTTGCGTTTAAGCTTGGCGCGCCTTTTGCCGTGGCGTCTGCGCCCGAACAGCTTGTAGAATTTACAGCGCCATCCAGTCTATCGTAGTCCGCCTTCGGCATTAGCTCGTGATCGATCTTGGTAAAAAGCGGCTCGCACGGCTTGGCCTTAAAATCTAAAATTTCGCCGCGAATCACTAACTTCTCATAAAGCGGCGTGGATATTTCAAAACCTAGCGTGTCTGCGATACGAGCCGCCGTCTTCGGCATCGCAGGACTTAGCAGTACGGCGACTTTAGCCAAAATGTTTGCGACCAATGCGACGAGAGCCAGCGCCCTATCTTGCTCGCCGTTTTTCATCAAATTCCACGGCTCGTATTTCGCGATCGAAGCGTTCGCAAGAGCAAGTGCCCTCCAAAGTTCCTCTAAGTATCTATTGGTAGCGACCTCCTCAAGTGCGCTTAACGCGGCGCTCAGATAGGAGTTTGCTTCCTCGATCTCGGCGGTGAAAAATTTCATCACGTCTTTAGAATTTATGACGTAATCCGAGTATTTTGCGCTCATGCCGACGATGCGGCTGAGTAGATTTCCAAGCTCGTTGGCAAGCTCGGAATTTACGCGGTTGATGATCGCTTTTTGCGAAAAATCGCCGTCTTGGCCGAACGGCACCTCGCGCAGCAAGAAATACCTAAACTGCTCCAGCCCGTAGGCGTTTGCGACCTCGCGCGGATCCACGACGTTGCCCAGGCTCTTGCTCATCTTTTTGCCGTCGCGCGTCCACCAGCCGTGAGCTGCGATGCTGCGTGGCATATTTAGTCCCAGGCTCATCAAAAACGCAGGCCAATAAACGGCGTGAAAGCGCAAAATGTCCTTGCCCACGATGTGCAGCGCGTCGCTCCAATACTCCATCCGCTCGCCGCCCGCGCAAAATCCAAGCGAACTAAGATAATCCATTAGCGCGTCCAGCCAGACGTAAATCACGTGTTTCGAATCGTTTAGCTCGGGCGGAATTTTAACGCCCCAATCAAAACCCGTTCTCGTGATCGAAAGATCTTTCAGTCCGCTTTTTACGAAGCTTATCACCTCGTTTTTTTTGCCTAGGGGAAGGATGCACTTTTCATCCTCGTACCATTTTAAAAGCCGCTCTGCGTAGGCGCTAAGTCTGAAAAAATAGCTCTCCTCTTTTAAAATTTTAGTCTTTTTGCCGCAGTCGGGGCAATACTCGCCGTCGATTAGCTGAGCGGAAGGGAAAAAACTCTCGCAGCTTACGCAGTAGTTGCCCTCGTATTCGCCCTTATAAATGTCGCCCTTTTCATACATCTTGCGAAATACATTTTGCACCGCCGCCTCGTGTGCGGCATCGGTAGTGCGCGAAAACATATCGTAGCTGATGTCAAACTCGTCCCACAGGTCTTTAAATTTAGCGCTTACGCCGTCTGCGTACTGCTTCGGGCTTTTGCCGTGCTTAGCTGCGGCCTCTTCGATCTTTTGGCCGTGCTCGTCGGTGCCCGTTTTAAAAAACACCTCGTGTCCTTGCAGGCGGTAAAATCTAGCCATCGTATCGGCGATAATCGTCGTGTATGCATGACCGATATGCGGGACGTCGTTTACGTAATAAATCGGCGTCATTATGTATTTTTTCATTATTCTCCTTAAGTGTGTAGGATTATCCTACTGCCCTCCGGGACCGGTATTGGAAGCCAAAGTATAATTTACATATCCGGTCTCGGGTTGGATGGTAATAAGGGCATGCTCGCCTGCGCTGTTAGTAAGTGTAATAACGCAAGGAGCTACAAACATCCTATCATATGGCACGGCAGAGTCTGACACTTGCCCCATAGGGCGCCCGTAGGAATCAAAGACTATAGTTTGATTTGCCCGATCTCCACAATTAGTAAATTCGACATTTCTAATATCGTAAGTTTTGCTTAAATTCAGCTTCTTATTGATTCTTTCAGCATTTCTATTTATCGCTTGATTTTGAAAACCTGCACTTAGAATTTTATTTGGATTTTGCGGATCTATGGCAAAATCAACCCTTGATAGATCAGACAGATCCGCACTACCGTTAGGATTACCGCTCATAGTGCTATCATAATACACCGTATAAGTCCAACCTTCGGCACTTCCTTTGGCTGTAGTTTCACTGAATTGAATTCTCCAAAGTTTCTTAAACCAATTCGGATCATCGGGATCGAATTTATTATCGTTCATCGCAAGCTGCTGCGTGTAACGAATATGAGCAGCGACTTGATCCGCCGCCTCCACTAAACTGTTTCGATTGATTTGAGGCACTGCCACGGCCGCTAAAATTCCAACCACCACGATGATGAAAATCAGCTCAATCATAGTAAATGCTTTTTTCATAATTTTTACCTTTCATAAAAATTTTGTTTATATTTTAACATAAAATTTCGCAATTCGCACGCCTCGCTTGTAAATATCTATATTTTGTATCGAATTTTTATGATCCGAGACATATTCCGGCTCACCTGCATAGATAAAAGCGCTATCCCCGCTAGGCAGTCCGTAAAATTTCAGGCGCAGGCAGAGCCTCTCGTCCTCGCAGCTTACGCTTTTTACTCCACGATTTTTTAACTCACTTGCCAGCTGCCTAGCTACGTCAAATTTATAGATAAAATGCCGCTGCGGTTTGTTTGCGAACATCGCCTCATACATCACATCGCTAAAAATCACTGCAAAATAACTCACCGCTAAGCTTGCCAGCGTCACGCCCACGGCGATCTTGTGAAAGGTGCGAAATTTAGGCAATCTAACGCGGTATGAGTTAAACAAAACCCGAATGATCAAAGGCGTAGCGATGACGCAATACGGCAGCATCATCTCAAGCGCCACGCGCTGTCTTAGCGAAAAAAGCATCGTCAGACAAAGCGCGCTCGTGGCGATGAACCACAGCAGGCTCTTTTCCTCTTTGATCCAAATTCTATAGATCGTGTAGATGAAAAATAAAAACACTAAAGGCGAAAACGCGCCCGCAAAAACGCCCACGGTGTCTAAAAAATACCCCTTCGGCTTGCCCTCCGAGCTTACGTCGTAAAAGATCACGCTGAAGCTAAATAGCGCTATGCAAAGCAGCAAAAGCTCCTTTTTGCGCGTATAAAGCGCCCAAATTCCAAAGCCTACGTAGAGCATAAAAAACGCTCTATCGATCAGGGCGCAAGCGGAGAGAAGTACGAAAAGCGCGATATTGTATTCGCTCTTTGCAAAATAGATCGCTAGCAGCGTGAAAAAAACGATGATGCCCGCAGGATTTAGCAAGATCGCGCTGCTCATCGACGCAGGAAGCGCCATAAATAGCGCCGTAGCGACCACTCTATCGAAGCGGCGCTTTAGAATAAATTTTGAAATTTTATAGATCATCGCGGCGTTTGCGAAGTGGATCAAAATAAACGGCACGCGCAAGGCGTAGTCGTTGCGCCCGAAAATTTCGCAGCTTAAATTTGCGATTAGCGAAACGAGGGATTTTTTATCGTAAAAAATTTCGGCCTCGTAGTAGCTGATGCTTAAATTTGAGATCGCATAAAGCAAAAATATGCCCTGAAACAGGCACATTATGGAGATTACGAAAATTTCGTTTTGATAAAGCTTCTTCACTCTCATCCTTGCTGCGGGCGCTTTAAATTTACGGCATAAATTTTACGACCGAAATTTACAAAATTTAAGCCGCCGAATCATTTAAAATTTAGCCGCTAAATTTAACCGCGCGCCGCTTCATTCCTCTATCGTATAATTTTCCCAAAAGAAATTTATCCACTCATCCGTCTTTGAAATTTTAAAATCGGGCTGGATAAGCGCCTTGGGTTTGTAAAAAATCACCGCCGTTTTAAGCTCTATTTGCGGAAATTTCTCCAGCAGCACGCGCTTGATCTCGACCATGCTGTCGCCGCTGTCGATGATATCGTCCACCAGCAGCACGCGCTTATAAAGCTCCAGATCGGGCACGTTGAAAACGTCGATGGTGTCGAGCTTTTTAGTATCCGCGTAGTGGATGGAATTTATCGAAAATATCGTCCGCATATCAAGCGCATTGGCTAGCGCATGACCGAATGTGAGCCCGCCTCTAGCGATCGCCACGATTGCATCGGGCATAAATTCGTCCCTAACCTGCTTTGCTATAACTCTTGCGTCGCGATCCATCTCGTCAAAACTATAAAATCTCATATCTTTCCTTAAAATTTAATGCATCAAAAATACTAAAACGCTAATCGCGCCGAGCGTCAAAACGCCGAAATTTAAATCTTTTATCCTGCGCTGAGCGAGTCTAACTACGATATAAGCGATAAAGCCGAAGCTTAAGCCGTTGGTGATCGAGTAGGTAAAAGGCATCAAAAATACTATAAAAAACGCAGGGATTAAAATTCCAGCGTCGCTATAATCGATCTTGCCAAGCTCGCTAAACATCAAAACCCCGACCATTACGAGGATCGGATAGATCGCATTTGCAGGGATCGCCTTAAATAGCGGCAGCATAAACAGCGTCAGCACGAAAAACATAGCGCAAAATACCGCGGTAAGTCCCGTGCGACCGCCCGCCTCCACGCCGCTGGCGCTCTCGGCAAACGCAGTAACCGTGCTCGTTCCTATAACGGCGCCCGCAACGCTGCCTATCGCATCGGAGGTTAAATTTCTAGATAGTTTTTTCATGCCGTCTTTGCTATTCTCTCCAAAAAGTCCCGCGCGATTGCCAACGCCGGTTAGAGTGCCGATGCTATCAAATAGATGCGTGACGAAAAATGTGATTATAAAAGGCACGAAGGCTAGCTTTAGCGCTCCGGGGATATCCAGCTTAGCAAATATCGGCGTTATGCCGCTTGGCGCGCTTACTATGCCATGCGGTGCGGGCGAAATTCCAGCCACCCACGCAACGCACGAAGTAATCAAAATGCTTAAGATAAACGCCGCCTTGATTCTAAGCACGAAAAGCACAAGCACGACCGCTAAGCCTAAAATCCCAAGCAAAACATTTAGATCTTTTAAATTTCCTAAAGTTACTAGCGTCGCCTGACTAGGCGCGATGACGCCCATCTGTTTAAGCCCGATAAAGCAGATGAAAGCCCCGATACCCGCACTTATGGCGCGACGCAGATCAAGCGGGATAGATTTGATAACCCAAACGCGAAAATTGGTAAACGAAAGCACGGTAAAAAGCGCCCCGCTTATCGCTACGATGCCAAGTGCACTCTGCCACGGCATCTTCGCATCCACGCACAACGCAAAGGTAAAATACGCATTTAGCCCCATGCCGACGCTAAGCGCAACGGGGGTATTTGCAAAGAGCCCATTAAATAGCGTCGCGATTATCGTAATAAGCGCGGTTGCCGTAACCAGCGCATCAAACGGCATACCTGCGATGCTCATAATGTTAGCGTTTACCGGCACGATGTAAATCATCGCCAAAAACGTAGTAAGCCCCGCAATAAGCTCCTGCCTTACCGACGTTTTTGCCGCGGCGAGATGAAAGAATTTCTCCACTTGCTCCTCCTTTAGAATTTATTCGTAAATTTCGATCTGGTTATACAAGCTGTCGCGCTCTACGGGCACAAAGCCCGCCGTGCCGATCATATCGATAAAATCGCGCTTGCTCTGCCCTTTTTTGCTGCCGGCGCCGGCGCTGCTTTGAATGCTTTCGTTCTCGATCGTGCCGTCAAGATCGTCCGCGCCGAAATCCTGCGCTACGAGGGCTAAGCTTAACGTCGAGGTCGCCCAGTAGGCCTTGATATGCGCGACGTTGTCAAGCAGAATTCTACTAATCGCGATCGTTTTTAAAATTTCGACCGAGCCCAAAAAGCCCTTCACATCCAAGTAGTTATTCTCGCGCTGATACACGAGCGGGATGAAGGCGTTGAAGCCGCCGCCGTTAGCGCGAGAGAGGCTCTCATCTTGCAGCGCGCGGATGCGCAAGATGTGATCGATGCGGTGAGCGCGGCTTTCGATATGGCCAAAGAGCATCGTGGCGTTGCTCTGACGCCCGCGCGCATGCCACAGCGAGTGGATACGTAGCCACTGCTCGCTTGAGACCTTGCCTTTGCAAATTTTATCGCGCACGTCCTCGTCAAAAATTTCGGCGCCGCCGCCCGGCATCGAATCCACGCCGCTTTGCATCATCAGCTCTATCGTCTCTTCGTAGCTCATCTTCCACTTTCGCCGCCAGTAATCGATCTCCGCCGCGGTCATCGCCTTGATGTGCAGAAGCGGATATTTTTGCTTTATCGCTTTGAAAATTCCCAAATATTGCTGCGGCGTAACGAACGGATTGTGCGAGCTTACGATATGAATCTCCTTCGTGCCGCGCGCTACCGTCTCATCCACGATACGCATGATCTCATCATCGCTCATCGTATAGGCGTTTTCGTTCTTGCGGTGCGCCGAAAATGCGCAAAATTTACAGGCATCTGCGCATAAATTTGAAGGATTTATATGACGATTTGCGTTGAAATAGACGTTTTTGCCGTTTTTTTCTTTGCGAATAGCAAAGGCGAATTTGCCCAGATCGAAAAGATCCAGATCCCATAATTTCACGCCGTCTTCGTAATTTAATCTCTCGCCGCTTTGTAGTTTTTCTAAAATTTCCATCGATTTCCCAAGCCAAATTTTGTGCTAATTATATAATTTTTTGCTTACAAAACGGATAAGCGGACTAAATTTAGAGCCGAATTTCGTTAATTTAAAATAGCGTAGTAAAATGGGCGCCAAATTTTAAACAAGGAAAGCAAAATGTGTGGAATCGTAGGCTACATCGGAAACGCCGAAAAGAAAAAAATCATAATAAACGGACTGAAAGAACTCGAGTATCGCGGATACGACAGCGCTGGGCTTGCCGTGATGGATGAGAGTGCGAATATAAAGTATTTCAAAGCGGTCGGCAAGCTTAATAATCTCGAAGAAAAGATGAAAGATTTCACTTCGCAAGGCTTTGGCGTTGCGATCGGGCATACTCGCTGGGCGACGCACGGAAAGCCTACCGAGCTTAACGCGCATCCGCATTTTGGGGATTTTAGCTTCGTCGTGCATAACGGTATCATCGAAAACTACATCGAGCTAAAAGATGAGCTCGAAGCGGACGGCGTGAAATTTTTAAGCCAGACCGATACCGAAGTAATCGTGCATCTTTTTGAAAAAAATTTCAAGGCTAGTAACGACGCATTTAAGGCATATGAAGCCACAATTAAACGGCTAAAAGGCGCATACGCTACGCTTTTAATCACGAAAGCAGCACCCGGAGAAATTTTCTTTGCTAAAAACGCGGCTCCGCTCATCGTCGCAAAAAACGATAAAAACGAAATTTTCTTTAGCTCCTCGGATGCTCCGCTCATCGGGCTTGCGAATACGGCTGCGTATCTGGATGATCAAATTTACGGCGTTGCCAAGCTTGGGCAAATAGACGTTTTTAAAAACTCTAAACCGCATAATTGCGCCTTTAGTGAGCTTCCGAAGGATAAAGGCTATGCGCAAAAAGAGGGCTTTAGATTTTTTATGGAAAAAGAAATTTACGAGCAAGCGCAAGTCGTAACCGAAGCGATGATGGGACGCGTGATCAAGGGCGGCAAGATAAAATTTGACGAACTTGATGCGGCGATGTTTGAGGGTATCGACGAGGTCGTGCTATGCGCCTGCGGTACGAGCTATCACGCCGCGCTCGTAAGTTCGTATCTTTTCGAGCGCATCGCTAAAATCCGCACGAAAGTGGAAGTCGCCAGCGAATTCCGCTACAAGGAGCCGTTTTTGAATAAAAACGCCCTTTTTATCGTCATTTCGCAAAGCGGCGAGACCGCCGACACCTTAGAGGCGCTGCATATCGCTAAAAAAGCCGGTCTTAGAACGCTTGCGATCTGCAACGTCGATAACAGCTCGATCGTGCGCATGGCGGGCAGCGTGATCCTAACCCGTGCAGGCATCGAAAAGGGTGTGGCATCTACGAAGGCCTTTGCGACGCAGGTTATGGTGCTATGGATGTTTGTGGTGTATCTTGCAAATCTGCGCGGCACCGTCTCTGCCAAAAACAACGCGAGCGAAATTTCGGCGATGCTTCATATCCCGCAAATTTTAAAGATTAAGGACGGCTTGCAGGATAAAATTTACCGCATGAGTAAGCACTATCTGCACGGACACGGCTTTTTCTTTATCGGTCGCGATATTTTCTATCCGCTCGCTCTTGAGGGCGCGCTCAAGCTCAAAGAGATCTCCTATCTGCACGCGGAGGGCTATCCGAGCGGCGAGATGAAGCACGGACCGATCGCTCTTGCCGATTCTAATCTCTTTACGGTTGCGCTGATGCCAAAGCATTTGCTCTACGAAAAAACGAAAAGCAATGTCGAAGAGCTTGCCGCACGCGATGCGTATATTTTAGCTATCAGCCCGGAAGAGCCCGAGATCGCGGATGATTTTATCAAAACAAGCGAGCAGAGCCACGCGATGAGCGAGTTTTTTGAGATGATGATAATTTTACAAATTCTAGCTCTTGAAATCTCCGTCAGACTTGGCAACGACGTAGATATGCCGCGAAATTTAGCCAAAAGCGTCACCGTAGAATAATCGTTTTTTAAGTTCATTTTGACTAATATTTCTCATTAAAAAATCGGGGAATGTTAGTATATGAGACTTATCGGATTTATTAGAGGTGAAAATGTCATAGTCGCCACGGGCGGGGTCGAGTATAGCTACGAAATGCTAGGCGAGCGCGATCCTAGCCTAACCGACGGCGATGAGGTAAGCTTCGACACGCTAGCATCCAGCGCGATAAATATCGAGCGCGTGGACACGTCCAAATCCAAGGATCATGCGGCGCAAAAAGCGGCTTCACAGGCAAAAGAAGCCACAAAGCAAAATAACGACTGGATTTCTGATCCTAAAAATTTCATAGAGATAGACGCAGCAGAGCAGTCGTCTCCTCAAAATTCCGCCGAAAATATCGCAGAGGATAGATCCGCCGCAAAAGTAACAAAAATCGCGAAAAAATTTAAAAAATTCAAACTTCCTCGCAAAACCAAACCCGCGAGTGCAAAAAAACCGAAATTCTTTGGATTTGAGTTCGTGCAGATGGACGATCCACGCGAGGGCGAGAACCTCGAGAGTAAAATTTACACCAACCCTATCCGAATGAGCGGCATCAAGGCCTACATTATGCCGCTTATTTTAATCGGCATCGCTCTGATCTTTAGAGCTCAGATCACCGAGTCGCTGCTGTCATTTAAGCAGATCCAAGAATATGTCAATCAAAACACCGTTTCGCTCACCTTTGATCTGTTTATCTATCTGATATTTGCGCTGAGCTACATTTTGCCGCTAAATCAAGTATTTATCTTTCTATCGGCCGCCAGACACGATCAATACGCCGTGCGGCAGATCACGAGCTACAATATCTTTTTGATAATCTGCGTCGTCGCCACGGTTTTGCAGAACGAAGCCATAGGGCTTGACGCCTACATAGCGATCTTTAGCATCGCAGTAGCACTGTTTGGGCTACTATCGTATTGCTACAAGCTCAAGGCGTTTTTGTATCTCATCTTCACGACCAAGGGCTCCTTACCGTTTCTCATCGCGCTTGCCGTGGAGCTCTGCGCTATCGTTGTGATCGGCGTTATGGACGCGTTTGCCGGGCTTCCGGCGCAGATCGCGCAAAGCACCGGTATAGATTTTAATACTATGGCATGGAAACACATCGTTATTTTCGCAATCTCCGCGCCGTTTTATATATTTTCGTTCATCTGTTTACGCCGCATAAAAAAGGCTAAAATTTAAGCTGCCGCGTAACGAAATTCAGTCCTTTAAATTTAGCGGCGGCGAAATTTCTATTTCGCTAGCATATCTGCGGAGTTAAAATTTGGCTCGCTAAATTTTAATCGTTAGCGCTAAAATTTTACTCTTTTGTATTCGCATTAAAAAGCCGAACCGGCGCACCCTGCTCCATCAAAATTTTAAATTTCGCGCTATAAATTCCACGCTTCGCAGCTTTTAAAATTTCATTGCCCAAATTTTACCGCGTTTAAATTTAGCCGCCCGCCGCATTAAAATTCCGCCCCGCCGCCGCGGCTAAATTTAACTACCGCGCTAAATTCCACGCCCTCGCCTACTAAAATTTATTCTCGCGCCCCGCTTCTTGCGGCGTAGAATTCCCGCCTAAACTCCGCAAACCGCCCGTGCATGATCGCCTCTCTCATATCCGCGGCAAGGCGCAGGTAGAAGTGCAGATTGTGAATGCTAGCGAGGCGGTAAAAGCTAAGCTCGCGCGCGCGAAATAGATGATTTAGATAGCCGCGGCTGAAGCGCTTGCATGTGTAGCAGTCGCAGTGCGGATCGATCGGATCGTGATCGCTGATAAAGCCCGCGTTTTTGATGCTGATCTTGCCGAAGCTCGTAAATAGCGTGCCGTTGCGGGCGTTGCGCGTAGGCATCACGCAGTCGAACATATCCACGCCGCGAGCGACGTTTTCGACGAGATCCTCGGGCGTGCCGACCCCCATCAAATATCGCGGGCGCGCCGCATCGACGTATGGCATCATAGCCTCTACCGTGTCGTACATCAGCTCGTTTTTCTCGCCCACGCTAAGCCCTCCGATCGCAAGCCCGTCAAAGCTCATCTCGCACAGCGCTTCGGCGCAAAATTTGCGCGCCTGCGAGTCGGTGCCGCCTTGGATGATACCGAAGATGTTTTGATGCGCGTGCAGGCCGCGAGATTTCATGGTCTCGTGATAATCTATCGCTTCGCGAGCCCATTTTATCGTGCGCGCAACGCTTAGATCGATCCGCTTTTTAAGCCGCGATCTATCATCGCTGCTAAGTGCGCCAGGCTCGCGCGGCAGCTCCACTAAGTCGTCCAAAATCATCATAATATCGGAGTTTAGCTCATACTGCGTATCCAGCACTGAGCGCGGCGTGAAATAATGCATGCTGCCGTCGATGTGGCTTTTAAATTTTATGCCGCCCTCGTCGTTTTTGGTGTTTGCGCGCAGGCTGAAAGCCTGAAAGCCGCCGCTGTCGGTCAAAAAGCTGCGAGGAAATTTCGTAAATCCGTGCAGCCCGCCGAAGCCCGCCACCACCCGCGAGCCCGGGCGCAGATACATGTGATAGGTGTTGGCAAGGATGATCTGCGCGCCCAGGAGCTGCTCTACGTCCGTCGCATCGAGCGCCTTGACCGCGCCCACGGTGCCGACCGGCATAAAAACGGGGGTGTGGATCGTGCTATGCGCCGTGCGGATCGTGCAGGCGCGCGCCGCACCGTCTGCGGCGTCTATCTTAAAATCCATCTTGATCCTTTAAATTTTGCTTCTTGCGCGCACTCGGCGCAAAATTTTAAAAAGCGATTGTAGCGAAATTTAAATTTGCGGCAGGTAAAGGCGGGTTAAATTTAAAGGATATTATGAAGCGTTTGCGGATTAAAATTTCGGTAGCTAGCGACCGACACAGCCGCTAAATGTAAAATTTACCGGCTCTTTTATAATTAAAATTTAATCGAACGTTGCGAATTTAGCGAGCGCGGCGGCATTAGATCACGGCGCGCTTTATATTATAAATTTAAAGATGCGCCGAGATAAAATTTCGCACTTATGAAGCAAATTTTATAGCTATAACGCTACCATTAAATTTCTCCGCACCGCATGAGTCGGCAGCGCCCTTTAAATTTGAAACTTCGCTCTTTTCATCGCGCGCGCTAGAAAATCCGCTAAATTTATGACCACTATGACCGCACAGCTGTTTTTCGCACGGCACGCCGTCGCCGTCGCCGTCGGTGTGCTGGGTGCCACCCTCCTGAGCCCTGCCGCACTCTCGCAGATACCGCGTCGCCTCTTCGCAGCTGCTAAACTGCGAGCAATAGGTCTTGGCGTTGCAATCAAGCCCCAAAGCAAGACTAGTCAATACCGAAAACAATAAAACTAATTTCATCGTCTCTCCCTAAAATTTTGATGAAATTATATGGATAAATAGATAAATAATTAATAAAATAGTAAATTTAGTCGCAAACGGCGCAAATTTCACCGCTTACGACATTTCATTCGGCAACTGCGTTTAAAGAAATTTAGCGGCTTTAGAGTTTATCTTTGCGCCTAAAAGCCGCGACGCGCTATGCCGCTAGGCGCTTTTACGCGCGCGAGGCTTTCTTTTCGCGGGAGCACTTTTTGCAGGCGAGCTTTTGCCGTCCGGCAGATTTTCCAAAGCTAAATTTGCTACGGATCTCTTTCTGCCCCTGCTCTTTGCTTTTCTATTTTGCAAAAACTCGCTGTACGGCGAGCCGTAAAGACTAGCGTGCCAGATCGCGCTTGCCAGCATCACTGCACCCGAAACTTTATGCAGCTGCGACATGCGCGAGTTCATATTCAGCGCGGTTAGAGCCGTGATACCCATACTCACTCCGAGCGTCACTTTAGCCGCTTTGCGCTGAAAATTTAGATCCAAAATTTTATCTTCAATGCTCAAATTTTACCCCTTTGATAGAATTCAGTAGTAGTCCTATCGTCGTGCCGTTATGCAGCAGCGCCGTAGCTACGGGACTTAGCGCGCCGAAGGTCGCCAAAAATAAAATGATCGAATTTATCCCCACGGTGGCGTTGAAATTTCGATTTACGAGCCGCAGCGTGTCGTTGGCCAGCGCCTTTACCTGCGCGACGCCCTCTATGTCATTTTTCAAAAGCCCGATTTGAGCGGAAGCTTTGGCGATCTCGGCGCCGTTTA
>ERZ772967.488-NODE-488-length-31954-cov-4.717044_pt1 | contig 31954 bp, 18 predicted proteins | sample MGYA00511677_ERZ772967 | MGnify/ENA primary metagenome ERZ772967 (study PRJEB29015, sample SAMEA2737931) | human oral metagenome | biome: human oral; feature: human-associated habitat; material: dental | place: China | collected 2146 ...
TACATCGTTACCCTCGACGGACAAATCAGACAGAAGGTGGTGATACGGTAAAAAGAGAAACGTGCCGTTCTTTTTCGGCATGCTTGAATAAAGTTTTTTTCATAGTATTGGAGTTTTAGAATTTTAAGATTCTACACCAAGAAAAAGCGGATGTCGGGAGGATATCCGCTTTTTTTCGGTTATCCGAGAGTAATATCTTAAGGCTGCCTTTGCCGGCACGAAAGGTCTACACGGACGGTTTGGGCAAACGAAAAGAGTCTTGTACCTTTGTCGGCGTAAAGAAAAAGAAACAGAACATGAGAGGAATGAAACGAGGCATCGGGATGCTGCTCATCGCATGGCTATGTGTGGCATGCCGGCACGAGGTCAGTGACCGGCTGATGGGTAAATGGCAATTGCAAACCGTCGAGGCACAAGGGAGCATCGCACAGGTCGATACCGTATGGTATAACTTCCAGTCCGAATCGCTGTTTATGTATCAGATATACCGTCCTCTGTCAAACGATTACTTCTACACCTACGGGTATAAGGTACAACCCGAAGAGCATACGTTAAAATTAGAGCTGACGAATTATACGATTCTGGTCAAGGATTTCCTTCCGCATACCGACTGGCCTAACGCCCGGCGTACTTTTACTGTCGATTACATCGACGGCCGTCGGCTGATACTGCATGCCGGCGACACGACGTATACATTTCGCCGATACTGACACTCGCTTCCGATTCAGCTCCTCCTATCCGGAACTAAAAAAGGAGGATGGTCCTCCCGACAGTCCTCCTCCTCAATCACATTAAAAAAACACACGAGAAATACTTCTCGTCGCTTACAGTTCCATTCCCACGCCTTTGCTTTTCTCTTTTTCGAGAATCGTCTTCATTTCACCGACGATTTCAGGCTTTTCCTTCGCTATGTTGTCGTATTCGCCGCGGTCGGTCACGATATGGTAGAGCTGCTCTTCGGGATGATTGCCCAGCTCAGTATTTGTCAGCACATTGTAGGGTGATGCCTGACTTGGCTCGATGTATTTCCATTCGGGCGTCAACACCGTCAGCGACGAGCCGGCACCGATCACATATTCCCGTCCTTTCAGGTCTTTGCCTAACCATGCGGGAAGCTGGTCGCGGCTGTCGGCAGGAATATCCGCGATGTTTTTCGCCCCAACAAGACGGGCCAGCGTGGCCGTCATATCGATTTGCGAAACCAGCGCGGGTGACGTGGCGGCTTTCACTCGTTCGGGCCAGTGTACGATAAACGGCACACGCGTTCCGGCTTCAAACGTACTGTATTTTCCGCCGCGAAACGGACCCCATGGCTTGTGATTCTTGAGACGCGCAACGGCCTCATCGGCATAACCGTCGTCTACTACCGGGCCGTTATCGCTTGAAAGGATGATCAGCGTACGCTCAAAGATACCCGCCTCTTTCAATGCCCGCACGACCTCGCCCACCGACCAGTCGAACTGCACGATGGCATCGCCGCGATGTCCCATATCGGTCTTTCCGCGGAAACGAGGGTGCGGGAAACGCGGCACATGCACATCGTTCGTCCCGAAATAGAGGAAGAACGGACGGTCTTTGTTCTTCTCGATGAAGCGCACGGCGTGCACCGTGATGCTGTCGGCAATATTCTCGTCTTCCCACAGCGCCGCCTTTCCGCCTTTCATGTAGCCTATACGCGAAATACCGTTCACAATGCTCTGGTTGTGACCGTGATCAAGGCTAGGCTTCAGCTTCGTCAGCAGTTCGGGATTTTCTTTTCCGGTAGGCTCGCCCTCGAAGTTCTGCGTATAGCTGACGGAGATCGGATCGTTGGGATCGAGGTTGACGGCACGCTGATTCTCCATGTAGACACACGGCACACGGTCGCCTGTAGCCGCCATGATGTACGAGTAGTCGAACCCTACCTCGGCCGGTCCGGGAGCTACGCGCTCGTTCCAGTTCTGTTTGCCGTTTTCGGCGCCCATCCCCAGATGCCATTTGCCTACGGCTCCGGTAGTGTATCCGGCCTGACGGAGTATTTTGGGCAGCGTCAGCCGGTCGGGACGGATAATCAGCGCGGCATCGCCCGCGGCAATCCCCGTGCCTTTTCTGCGCCACGGGTATTCTCCGGTAAAGAGACCGTAGCGCGAAGGAGTGCTGGTGGCGGCAGCCGAGTGCGCATTGGTGAATCGCACGCCGTTGTCTGCGAGCGCATCGGTATGAGGTGTTTGAACGCGGGTAGCACCGTAGCATGAGAAGTCGCCGAACCCGATATCGTCGGCATAAATCAATACGATATTCGGCCGTTCGTTCTCTTGCGCCTGCAACGAGGCCAGCGTAAGGGCCGAAGCGGTCAACAGACCGGCTTTCGGAAGAAGATGTTTATTCATATATTTATGTTTTATCATTGATCAATTCAAAAAAGCGTGTTCCGAAGAAAACGACTTTGCCGGAGCGTAATGTTCCGGCAAAGTTAGTCAATTTACCTGTTCCATGCAGCCATTTAGCGCAAATTCGGGTTGATGTCCTGCTCCGCCTGAGGAATTGGCCATTTGTAGTCCTGCGGCGAACGGAAGTTTCTTGTGTTCACAAACCATCGACCGTGCGGATCGGGCTGGTCACCCGGCTTTACACGCGTCCGCTTCGCTCCGGGGAAAGGCGCTCCGTAAACGTCTTTGGTCAACACTTCGTCCCCGATCTTCCAACGTAGAATATCCCAATAACGGATACCTTCGCAAGCCAGCTCCACCCGACGTTCGTTTCGCAGCACAGGACGAAGCGAAGCGACATCGGTCAGCGTAATTTTCGGCATATTGACCGAGACACGTCCTCTGACACGGTTAATCGTCTGATCAAGCAGAGCCTGAGAGATAGCATCGCCTGCTTCCATCTTGGCTTCGAGGTAGCCGAGCAACACTTCGGCATAACGAATTACCGGCAGGTTTCCGCCATATTCCTGCAAATTCCCTTTATATGTTTCATCAAAATACTTACGCATCATAAAGCCCGTCTGGGTAGTCTGTCCGCCCATCACACGGTCGGGGCTGGAAGCCGAGTCCGGATGACTGACGTAAGATTTCCCCATAAACATTGCACCATTATAGAGAATGGTGTAGCGAAGACGCGGGTCGCGATTCTTGCCCAAGTCTTTCGGATCGTATAACGGACTGTCGTAAGAAAAGCTCGTACCATCGGTAAACTCATAAGCTTCGAACAACGAGGCCGGCACATTGATGATGCACCATCCTCCGTCTTTAGCGGGTAAAGCATGTTGAGGCATCGACTGTCCGGCCAGACTTTCAATATACTGCATCGAGAAGATATTTTCACGGCTGTTCTCTCCCTTCGGTATGAAAAGTGACGAATAGTCGGCCGCCAGTTCATTGTCACCATAGTCGATAATCTCTTTATAAACCGCAGCCGCTTCATTCCATTTATTTTCTGTGAGATAGGTGCGTCCGAGAAAAGCCAATGCCGCTTGTTTGCTGGCACGGCCGACCTGCTCGACCGACAGATCTTTGAAACGAGGCAAATCGATTACGGCGGCTTTTAACTCATCGATTACAAATTTCGTGATTTCCTTGCTACCGTTCTTCTCCACCGTATTAGCCTCATCCCGTGTCAGCACCTTGGTCACTAACGGCACTTCTTGAAAATACTGCGAGAGATAGAAATATTGACAGGCGCGGATGAAGCGGGCTTCAGCCGCATAACGCCTCGTCACGTCGGTCTCGGGCAGGCTGCGGACATTCTCCAGAAAACGGTTGCACTGGGTAATGCGTTTATACGCATTCTTCCAGTAACGTGCCACAAACGGATTATTGGCAACAAGCTGTCCGTTGGACAGACGGAAGAAATTCGAGGCATTATTACGTCGGTCATACAAATTATCGGAGGCAAACTCCAGAAAAACGAGCCCGCCGTAGCTCCACCAGTCGGAAGGCTGATATTCCGGAGCGTTAAACAGGATATCACCGCGATACAAACCGGTCAAGGCTACTTTCGCATTCTCTTCGCTCGACCAGATGGTAGAGTCTGAGAACCGGTTCAGAGGATTGCGTTCCAAGTCGCAAGCTGCCCATGTCCCGATCAGCAGAGCGGGAAGGCATATATATTTCACTATTTTCGTATACATAGTTGTTATCAGAATTTAATGTTTAAACCCAATGTATAAGTTTGCTGAATCGGATAATACCGGCCATTAGTGTTGATTTCCGGGTCCCATCCGCGGGGATATCCGCTTAAGGTAAGCAGATTTTCGCCCGATACATATATTCTCACACCCGAAATGTGTAACGCATGCAGCCACTGTTTCGGCAATGTGTATCCCAACTGCACGTTGCGCACACGCAGATACGAGGCATCGCGTACCCAGAAGTCGGAGACCTCGGTATTCGGACTTCCTCCGCCCGAAACCGTTTCGAGACGCGGGTACGACGGATAACGCTCTGGGATATCGGAACGAAAACGTCCGTCAGCCTGCCAACGCTGCACATTCCCTTCCTGCCACATGGCGAATCCCGCCACACCGCTCAACATCCCTTTCACTCCGGCTACCCCCTGCATCTGAACCGCAGCATCGAACTCTTTATACGATGTTTGGATGCCCAAGCCAAACGTATATTTAGGAATACGTGTACCCAGCACTACCCGGTCGTAATTCGGATCGACTTTCCCGTCAGGCACCCCATCAGGACCGTTGATATCCTTGTAACGAATATCGCCCACCTGCGCCTTAGGTGTGACTTTCGTCTGATCAGCCCACGTCTTCACATCGTCGGCATCCAGAAATACTCCGTCAGTTTGATAGCCATAATAAACCTGCATCGGATGACCGATGTATAATCCACCGCTTCCAACAAGTCCATTCAATTGCTTTACATCGCCTACGCCGAGGGTTTCTATTTCGTTCTGGACAATGTTGAAATTACCCTGCACATCGAGAGTAAAGTCACCGCTACTCAGGTGATGACCGATCTCTAACTCCAGCCCCCGGTTCGTCAGCGATCCGGTATTGATGGGCGAGATGTTCAGTCCCAGCACAGACGAAACACTTCCCGATGGAGCATACAGAATATCGTAAGTATACCGGTTAAAGTAAGCCACGTTAAAAGAAAGCAATCCGTTCCATAACGAACTTTCAAAGCCCATATCCCACGTGCGCGTGCTCTCCCAGCGCAGATTGGGATCGGTAAGGGTCGTGATTGAAGCCCCCGAGGAGAACGTATTGCCGAACGGATAGTTACGTCCCAGATCATATAGCGTCTGATAAGGATAAATACCGATGTTCTGATTCCCGAGCACACCCCACGAAGCTTTTAATTTCAAGTTGGTCAGCCAGCTCATTTTTTCATTCTCACGTATAAAAGTTTCTTCGCTTAGTCGCCATCCTAAAGCAACCGAAGGGAAGAATCCGTATTTCTTCGATTTCGGGAAACGTGACGAACCGTCGTAACGCATCGTCGTTTCCAGCAAATAACGCTCTGCATAATTATAGTTCAACCGTCCGAAGAGCGACTGCAAAGCCCATTCTTGCCCGGCACCATCAGCCTTCTGATTGTCCGGCGCACCAACATCGAGATATGGCAGATCGTTCGATGCAAAATTATCCCGAAACCCTTTCAGCCAACGATCGGAATAATCCTCGAAAGAATATCCCGCAAGAAGCGAGAAATTGTGCTGTCCTATTTTCCGACCGTAATTTGCTGTAGCCTGAAACGTCTTATACAGACTGCGCTGCATCCGGTTTTCTAAGAAAGAAGGTCCTAAGACGCGTCCGCCTTCAATCTTCAACGTAGAACGGAAACGTTTTTCCTCATAATTCCCGTAAGTAATCCCTCCCATCGCTGTCAGTTCGAGCAATTCGAGTGGCTGATACGTCAACGATACATTGGCCGTGGTCTTATACTGCGGCAACGAGTAGAACGAAGGACTTTCGATCCATGCCGGAGGCGTTCCGTGCACTTCCTGTCCTTTTCCATACGTTCCGTCGCTGAGTTTGACCGGTGTCACTCCCGGAAAGCGAAGAGCCTTGATGATGATACCTTCCATATCGTCAGCATCGTCGCCGGCCGGAATAGCCGGTTCATTACGCTCCGACATCACGCCGTTGATGCGTGTCGTAAGTTTAAGATTGAGCAACAACTCGGTTGTCAGGTTCACGCGCGCATTGTAACGTGTATAGTCGTTCTTGGCGATCAGACCGTTTTGTTTCAGATAACCGAAAGTAAGCAGATAACGGGTCGTTTTTCCTCCGCCGTTGATGTTGAGATCGTGGCTTGTCTGCAATCCGTCACGATCGAATACGCGTTTCAAATAATTCTCATTAGCATAATGATCCGGATCGGAACCATCCTTGAATTTTGCGATCTGCTCGTCGGTATACACGGTCGAATTCGAAGCTTCGTTAAGCAGTTGAGCATATTCCCACGTAGGTACCAGATCAGGGAACGCTGTCGGCCGGTTGAACCCGACATAGCCATTGTACGAAACCTGTACTTTCCCTTCTTTTCCGCTTTTGGTAGTGATCAGAATCACACCGTTCGCAGCACGTGCCCCGTAAATCGCCGCCGTAGAAGCATCTTTCAAGACTGAAATACTTTCTATTTCGGCAGGATTAATATCGGCAAGCGAACCGGGAATCCCATCAACCAGTACCAAGGCCGTAGGGCTGGCACCGAACGAACCGACTCCACGTATCTGCACGCTGTTCGACGGATTGCCCGGAGCACCGGAACCTTGAATAATCGTAACGCCCGACATCATACCGGTTAACGCATTCGTGATATTGGCATTCGTGCGCTGACTGATTTTCTCTCCGTCTACCTGTGCGATAGAACCGATGATATTCACTTTCTTCTGTACACCATAACCTACCACAACCACTTCGTCCAGTTGCTTCGTGTCTTCGTGCATCACGATATCGAACGATGTCTTTCCGGCCGTTGGGATTTCCTGATCGCGATAACCGATATACGAAATGCGCAATACGGCATCCGACTGTACGTCGATCGTAAAATGACCGTCCACATCGGTAATCGTTCCGTTCAAAGGATTAGCCTTCTCTACAATCGTAACACCGGTCACAGGTTCGCCCGAGGCATCCGCAACACGTCCTTTAACCGGCCTCTTGCGGCTCTGTGCCGGAGACTTTTGCTGCCCTTCCGACGCATTCTTTTCGACTAACGCGATAATGTTCTTCTCACCCTTCCGGTATTCGATACTTGTGCCCGAAAGCAAGAACTTCATGGCTTCGTCAATGCCGGCATTGGTAACTTGCAGAGAAACGATTTTCTCTAAGTCGGGCAGCGATTCGTTGTAAAAGAATTTGTAATCACTTACCTTCTCAATCTCTTTTAATGTCTCTCGCAAAGGCCTGTTTTGCAGATTCACGGTAATTTGTGCAAAAGCAGTGCTCGTCGTCATAAACAAAAACAGTAGAAAGATTACCGGTTTTGTTAATGAACATCGTTTAAAAAAATGTTTTTGCTCCATAAAAAAATAGTTTAACAATTGTTTTTCATTTTCTATCCGAGACATCGTGCTTCCCAGAGTCTTTTTTCCTCTTTATCCACCCATTAAAAAAAAGAAAGAAGACCGTCTTTTACGAAACATATCGAGTCTCACGGTTGATAAGAGTACAAAAGAACAAAAGAAAACCTCTAATCCATCCTTTGCAATTATGTTTTTTTAAATGATTCAAGATATCTTGGAACGATATCGCTCAGCCTTTCATCCCCCAAAATTATGAATGCGTTAAAGATGGTTATGCTCTCCACTCATCAGAGAAAAATAGCTTGAAATCATTTCCGTTTTTGATTGGAGGAAAAAGATACACCACGAATTTTCAGCAGCATAGATCATGATAAATTAACGTTTTCTCCCGGTTATCCTATAATGAAACATTTTTCAGACATACACACCACATTTTTTTTCGTAGATTTGTCAGCCGAAAAAATAAATGAACTGAACTTTCTAATCATACAATTTATCTATGGGAACAAACAGACGGAATTTTCTGAAGACTCTGGGTGGTGCGGCACTTTTCACTATCGTGCCCCGCAACGTGTTGGGGAAAGGATTTATTGCGCCGAGCGACCAGTTGACCAAAGGGATTATCGGTACCGGAAGCATGGGGCGCGGACATCTCAGTTATGCAGGCACACGCCTTGTGGCGGTCTGCGATGTAGACAAAAATCACTTGGAGCTGGGAAAAGCTCTGGTGACCGACAAGATCGCGGCGTATCATGATTTTCGCGAACTGATTACCGACCCGAATGTAGACATCGTGCATATTGCCACCCCTCCGCATTGGCATGGCATCATGGCCGTCGAAGCAGCGAAGGCCGGTAAAGACATCTGGTGTGAGAAGCCGATGACACGTACCATCGGCGAAGGAAAGCGCGTGATGGAAGCGGTGAAACAATACGGCCGAATTTTCCGCCTGAACACCTGGTTCCGTTTTTCCGATCCGTTCTACGGTCTCGGCACGCCGGTGAAGCCGTTGAAGAAACTGATCGCAAGCAGCATGCTCGGATGGCCGTTGAAAGTAACGATCAGCAAATATACCGGCTTCGACTGGAAATTCTATTGGGTGGGCAAGGAAGCATTGGAACCGCAGCCCGTACCGTCGGAACTCGATTACGATTTCTGGCTCGGCCCGGCTCCCTATAAACCGTACAATGCGCACCGCGTGCATCAGACGTTCCGCGGATACTGGGACTACGATGGAGGAGGACTCGGCGATATGGGACAACATTACATCGATCCCGTGCAATATTTTCTGATGAAAGACGACACCAGCCCCGTCAAAGTTGAAGTGGATGCACCGCAGCAACACCACGACGCCGTCGGTACATGGCGATCGATCACCTATACTTACGAAGACGGCTGCCAGATCGTGCTTTGGGGAGGCAACTACGGCAACCCCGATACGCCTTACATCGCCGGACCGAACGGCAACGTATACAAGAATTTCGTATGTGATATCCCCAACTGGGAGAAGAAACTGGCCGATTATCCCGAACCGGCTCCGCAACGGACCGATTTCATCGAGTGTGTGAAGATACGTCAGCCGTTCGCGCTGAACGAACGCAACGGTTTCCGCTCGTCGACGATCGTCAATCTGGGCGCCGTAGCGCTCCGGTTAAACCGGACCCTGCACTTCGACCCCGTAAAACTTGAGTTTATCAACGACGAAGAGGCCAACCGGTTACTCGACCAGCCGATGCGGGCGCCGTGGAACATCTAACAGAGAAAGTCGGGCGCATGCAAACATTCATCCTTCCGGATGCGAACGGCTGCGTTCCTTTCATGAACTTAAATAATTATCAACTATGAAATCAATGAGAAAGTACTTTATTATATTGAGCAGTGCGCTGGCGTTATATGCAGGAAGCCTGACGGCACAGACCCCGGCCAACCGGACGACGCAAACGGTCATCGCCGATGTGCTGGCGCAGATGCCCGCACACCAACAAACCGACTACAACCGGCTGATGCACGAACTGACCGCCACGGGTGAAGATGGCGTATTGAGCCTGCTGAAAAGGTTCGATCCTTCGGGCAAAGGCAATAACATCGCTGTGGAATATGCCTTGGACGGATGGGCCAATTATGTGATGGGCCCCGATCAAGCCGCTGCCCGCACCGCGATGGAACATGCGTGTCTGAAAGCGCTGGATCAGACGAACGACCGCGAAACGAGAGCTTTTACGATCCGTTTGCTGGAACATATCGGTTCGGACGCCTGTGTCGATAAGTTGTCAAGCTATCTGACCGACGACGCGTTGAGCGCGCCGGCCGCACAGGCGCTTGCCGCCATCGGCAGCGAATCGGCCGCACAGGCCCTGCAGGCAGCCTTGAAGAGCCGCAGCGCGCGGTCGCAGGAAGCCGAACGGAACATCATTCAGGCATTGGGACATGTCCCCGCAGCCGGCACGGAGCCGCTGTTGAAGGCCTTGCTGAACACGAATCAGCCGGAGACCCTGAAGGTACTCTTTGAAACACTGAGCAAAGTCGGGACAAAAGCCTCGCTGCCCGAGCTGGCCGCGGCAGCCCGGAAAGCCGGCTATACGATGGAGAAGACCGGCGCCGGCGAAGCGTATATCCGCCTTATAAACCGCGTCATTGCGCAGGGCGATGTCAAAGAAGGGGTGAAAGCGGCGGCCGATCTCCTCAAGAAATCGACGAATGCCGGACAGACCGGTATCCATATCGCTGCGATGCAGGCCATCATGCGGGCGGCCGACTACAAAGGCGGCCTCAGGATACTGAACGACGCGTTGAAAGACCCGTCGAGGGAGTACCGTTGCGAGGCGTTGCGAGCCTCCTCTCGCTTTGCCGACAAAGCATTATACACCCATCTCATCAAAGCGCTGCCCAAAATGAAACCGGAATTACAGACCGATGTCCTGAACTGGATGCGTTGCGAAGCACAGGCCTCCGCCGCAAAGCGCGACATGCTCAATACGGTTGAAACGGGGATCGAGACAACCGGCATTCAAACACTTCAGAAGTTGTTGAACAGTCCCGTATTCCCGGTAAAAGAAGCGGCCGCGATGGCCTTGGTCGAGCTGGGCAACCCGCAATCGATCGCCCCGTTAGCTTCGCTTTTAGCAAGCAACGACACGAATCTGATCAAACTCGGGCAACAAGCGTTGTACTCGTTTCAGGCCATGCCCCCTCATGGCGATATCGCGCCGGCAGTAGTCAAAACGATACCGTCGGCCTCGGACAGAGGCAAAATTGCCGCCCTCGAGCTGCTGTCTGCACGTAAATCCACCGCTTTCCTGAACAATGTGTTGGAGCTGACCCAATCGCCCTCACCCGAAGTAAAAACGGCCGCATTCGCCGCACTCAGGGATGTCGTGGGCGAAAAAGATATCACGAACCTGTGCGGCATGCTCGAGACGGTCGAGCCCTCGGGGATAGAAGACGTACAGCAGGCGCTCATCTCGGCGTTATCGTCGCAGACGGCCTCGCAACAGTTTGAAACGCTGTCGCGCCGGCTGCTCAATGCCGGAGCAGACAAGAGCCACCTCTACTATACACCGCTGGCAGCTACCGGCGACAAACGCGCGCTGGACATGATCGTGAAAGGATTCGGCGAAAACACCGGTGCAGCCAAAGAAGCCGCTTTCGATGCGCTGCTCCACTGGAGCGACATCGAAGCCGCCACACCGCTGATAGACATCTGTCGTGACGCTTCGGCCTCGGATTATTTCACCCGGGCGCTGGCCGGTTATGTGAAGCTGGCCTCGAACCCCGCCATGACGGGCGAGAACCGTATGATATATCTGCGCAAGGCGCTGGAGTTGGCAAAGACCGACGCCGAGAAACGCCGGATTATCTCGTTGATGGGCAAAACGGGTACGTACTTCGCGCTCCTTTGCGCCGGTGAGTATATGAATGAACCCGCCTTGAAAGAAACTTCGGCCATAGCCGTTATGAATATCGCGCTCGACCATCCGGAATATACGGGCGAGGTGGTGGAAAATCTGCTCAGGCAGGCCGCCGCATCGCTGAGTAACCCCGACGCCGACTATCAGCGTCAGTCCATCCGCAAGCATCTTGACGAGATGCCGAAAACACAGAGCTTCGTTCCGCTCTTCAACGGCAAAGACCTGACCGGATGGAAAGGGCTCGTCGGAAATCCGGTCAGCCGCGCAAAGATGAAACCGGCCGAGCTGGCCAAACGACAAGCCAAAGCCGATGAGGCCATGCGTCGCGACTGGAAAGTGGAAAACGGCCTGCTCGTCTTCGACGGAACGGGTTACGACAATATCTGTACCGAGAAACCATACGGCGACTTCGAGATGTACGTAGACTGGATGCTCGACCCCGACGGCAAGGAACCCGATGCCGGTATCTATCTGCGCGGCACGCCGCAAGTACAGATGTGGGATACGTCGCGTGTCGACGTCGGTGCGCAAGTCGGATCGGGCGGACTGTATAACAACCAAACGCATCCGAACAAACCGCTCACCGTGGCAGACAACAAACTGGGCGAATGGAACACGATGTATATTAAAATGGTGGGCGACCGCGTGACCGTCAAACTGAACGGTATCCTCGTCGTCGATAATGTCGTGATGGAAAACTACTGGGATCGCTCGCAGCCCGTCCCCGCACTCGAACAGATCGAATTGCAGGCGCACGGCAGCAAAGTATACTACCGTAACATCTACGTGAAGGAACTGCATCGTCCGGAGCCGTTCCGCCTTTCGGCCGAAGAAGAAAAGGAAGGCTTTCAGATCCTTTTCGACGGAACGAACATGCACGAGTGGACAGGCAATCTGGTCGACTATACGATTGAAGACGGCTGCATCTCCGTAGCCGGCGATACGAAATTCGGCGGTAATCTGTACACGAAAAAAGAATATGCGAACTTCGTCTATCGTTTCGAATTTCAGCTGACGCCGGCGGCCAACAACGGCGTCGGCATCCGCACGCCCATGGAAGGCGACGCCGCTTATGTCGGCATGGAGATTCAGGTACTCGACAGTGAACATCCGGTCTATCGCGACCTGCACGAATATCAGTATCACGGATCGGTGTACGGCGTCATCCCCGCGCGCCGCGGATTCCTCAAGCCCACGGGCGAATGGAACACGGAAGAGATCGTGGCAGACGGCAACCGCATCAAAGTCACCCTCAACGGCGAAGTCATCGTGGATGGCGACCTGAAAGAGGCTGCGAAGAACGGCACGATGGACGGCAAAGCCCATCCGGGACTGTTCAACAAATCCGGCCATATCGGCTTTCTGGGACACGGATCGCCCGTGAAATTCCGGAATATCCGTATCCGCGAACTGAAATAAAAAGCAGCATCTAAAGCCTGAATTCAAATTTATTTATATCTTTGCAACATCAATTTTACCATAAACCGATATGAAAAAGTTAGGATTGTTAAGCATGGCTCTTTGCGTGGTGATGATGTGTTGTGTCTCCTGCAAATCGAAACAAAGCGCATACAAAGCTGCTTACGAGCAGGCTAAAGAGCGTGAGATGACGAACTCGGAGCCGGTCGAAGAGCAGATTGCACCGGTGACGAAAGCAAAAACCTCGACGGCTACCCGTCAGGAGAAGATTACTCCGGTATCCGGCGAGAATCCCGAAGGAATCAAACTCTACAGCGTCGTAATCGGCAGCTTCAAGAATAAAACGAATGCCTACTCGTTGAAAGAGCGGATGCAAAACGAAGGATATATGCCGGTTTTGGGCGAGAACGAACAAGGCATGCTGCGGGTCATTCTGACCAGTCACGAGACACGCAAGGAAGCGGAGAAGAGCCGCGACGCCATACGGGCGAAGTTCTTCCCCAACTTTCAGGACGCATGGCTGCTGGAACGCACCTATTGATCGATAACCCCCTTTGAATAATAGTGTGTAAAGGATGCTTCTTCCGTATGGTGAAGGGCATCCTTTCTTTTGTATCCCCCGTTGCCTGTGCGTATCGAACAATCAGCCTGACGGATGAAACGGCAAAAAAGTACACGCAAAACGGTTCAGAACCTTCTGAAAGTATGAAAATGTACATTGGGAAGGTGTCGGAACTTTCCGAACACTTTGCCCCGGTGTATATCCTCAAGGCAAACGGTCGGAGAAAAAGGCTTTCGGCAACGGCCGGCCATTGTACCGCATGGCCATCACTTCGCCGTATGCTCCCGCCGAACGGAACGCGATCAGGTCGTTACGACGCACTTCGTTCAGTTCAACCTCTTTGCCGAATACGTCGGACGATTCGCAAACGGGGCCGACTACGTCGTAACGCTCCGTCTTCCCCTCGCTCGTGATATTTTCGATACGGTGGTAGGCGTCGTAAAAAGCCGGGCGCAGCAACTCGGTGAAACCGGCATCGAGCACGGCGAACTTCTTCGTCTCGCCCTCTTTCACATACAGCACCCGCGAGATCAGCGAGCCGCACTGTCCGACGACCGCCCGCCCCAGCTCGAAATGAATCTGTTGTCCGGGACGACGGCGAACGAGTTTGTGAAACACCGCGAAATAACTTTCAAAATCGGGCACATCGAGATGATTCGGATGATGATAGTCGATACCGAGGCCGCCTCCGAAGTTCACATTGCCGACGGTAATACCCTGCGCTTCCAGTTCGTCTTGCAAATCGTTACTGCGGATGCACATGTCGCGAAACGCCGACATGTCCGTGATCTGCGAACCGATATGAAAATGCAGCCCTGTGAAACGAACATGTTTCATGCCGCGCATCCCGGCGAAGACACGGGGCAGCAGGCTCAGGTTGATGCCGAACTTGTTCTCCTGCAAACCGGTTGTGATTTTGGCATGCGTATGGGCGTCGATATCGGGATTGACCCGCAAGGCCACCCTCGCCGTCTGCTTCCGTTCGGCCGCCAGCCCGTCGATGACCCTCAGTTCGGCCAACGATTCGACGTTGAAGCATGCGATGTCGTGTTCCAGCCCCAGCCGGATCTCCCAGTCGGCCTTTCCCACACCGGCAAAGACAATTTTCGACGCCGGGAAGCCGCACGCCAGCGCCGCTTCGATCTCTCCGCCGCTCACGCAGTCGGCACCGAACCCGCGCGCCGCGATAGCCGACAAGATGTGCGGGTTGGCATTGGCCTTGACGGCATAATGCTGATGATATCCGTACTTCTCGATCTCTGCCGTCAGCGCGTCGAGCGTCTTCCGGAGCAAAGCCATATCGTAATAATAAAACGGTGTGTCCTGCTGCCGGAACTGCTCTACCGGGAAAACTCCTTTGATCATGCTACGCCTCTCCTCCTTTGCCGGGAAATCACGCCTCCGATGCGTTTTCGTTGAACAGATGATCGCTCAGCGCCTGCAACGCCCGTTGCTTGTCCGAGGCCTTGATGATCAGCGAGACGTTATAGTTGCTTCCGCCATACGAAATCATCCGGATGGGGATATCCTTGAGGGCATGGATGATCCGCGCCTCGAACCCGACATTGTCCCACTCCAGATCGCCGACTACACAAACGATGACAAGGTCTCGATCGACTGTTACGGTACCATACTTTTTCAGATCGTCTACGATCTCTTCCAGATGTTTCGTGCTGTCGATCGTTACGGACACCCCGACTTCCGAGGTCGTTACCACGTCGATGGGCGTGCGGTGATTCTCGAACGTCTCGAACACTTTACGCATGAAACCGGTGGCCAGCAGCATCCGACCGCTTTTGATCTTGATGGCGGTGATATGGTCTTTGGCGGCGACGGCCTTGATTTTGCCTTTCTCCGTCACGTTCGAGATCGTCGTACCCGGCGCGTCGGGCTGCATCGTGTTGAGCAGTCGTACGGGAATGTTATTCTGCTTGGCCGGCAAAATACATGTAGGATGCAGAATCTTGGCGCCGAAGTACGCCAATTCGGCCGCCTCGTCAAAGTGTAACTGATGTACGGGCGCCGTATGTTCCACCATGCGCGGGTCGTTGTTATGCATCCCGTCGATATCCGTCCATATCTGAATCTCATCGGCATGAATAGCTGCCCCCACAAGCGACGCAGTGTAATCGCTGCCGCCCCGTTGCAGGTTGTCAATCTCACCATAGGCATTGCGGCAGATGTATCCCTGCGTAATAAACAAGTTCACGTCGGGAGATTGTTCCAGCAAGCCGTTCAGTTTCTCACGGATATAAATTGGGTCGGGGTCTGCGTTCTTATCCGTACGCATGTAATCGAGCGCCGGAAGTAAGATGGATTTGACACCCTGCTCTTCAAGGTAAAGGTTCATCATTCCGGTCGACATTAACTCGCCCTGGGCTAGAATCACCTTCTCCTCAAACATGGTAAACAGGTCTTTGATCAACGAGCGAATCTCGTCGAAACGCAATGCTACAAGCGCTTTCGCCCGCTGCCTGTAGGGCTCGGTACGATACAGTTCGTCGATGACTGCGGCATATTTGAGCGAAAGGGTATTGATGACTTCGTTGGCACCGTCGGGGTTCTTTTTATAGAGATAATCCGCGATCTCGACCAGCGAATCGGTCGTACCCGACATGGCCGACAGAACGACGATCTTGGGAGTCTCGTCACAAATTAATCGGGCAACGTCCTTGATCCGTTGCGCCGAACCGACGGAGGTGCCGCCGAATTTTAAAACGTTCATTTGCGTCGTGTTTTTTTGCTGTTATTGTTGATATAATTCATTTATGAATGATGGTGCTCTTGCGGACTTGAAACGTCGTGCAACTTTGCTTGCTCACATTTGACGACCCGCGCAGGGAAACGCTCCACGAGGTTGTAATTATGGGTCGTCATAATCACCGCTGTGCCCCGCTTACAGATGTCGTGTAGGAGCTGTACGATCTGTCCGCTCGTTTCGGGGTCGAGGTTGCCCGTTGGTTCGTCGGCCAGAATAATCTCCGGCGTATTCAGCAATGCCCGGGCAATCGCTACGCGTTGCTGCTCTCCTCCCGATAACTCATGAGGCATCTTGTATCCTTTGTTCGGAATGCCGACCTGCTCCAAGACCTCCTGAATACGTTTGGCAATTTCTTCTTTTCTGCGCCAGCCCGTAACTTTTAACACGAACTCCAGATTCTTGAACACCGAGCGATCGGTCAGTAACTGAAAATCCTGAAAGACAATGCCTAGCTTGCGACGCAAATAAGGGATGTCGCGCCGTCGCATGTTGCACATGTCGTACCCCATGACTGTCGCTTCACCTTCCGAGACGCGAATCTCGCTGTACAAAGCCTTCAGCAGACTGCTCTTCCCCGAACCGACTTTACCGATGACATAAACAAATTCACCGTTGTGTAGCGTCAACGATACGTTGCGCAAGACGATATTCTCTTCCATGCACAACGTCACGTCCTCCAAGTAGACTAATGCTTTATCTTCCATATTCCTTGCCTCTTTTTCCGTATCGGCCGCCACTGTACTCCATGCGTTCTATTTCGTAATAATGAAATTTCTCTTATCCGATTTGTTGTCAGTCGGCAAAAGTAATAAAAACTCCCAGAAAACGAAATCTTTCGGCCGAAAGATTGATGCAACGTCCTTACTTCCTCCTCGAGAGAGTCGGCCGAAAAATCCATGCCCTACATTGTTGCGTTTTTTTCGTAAAGTAGATGCTTTTATAACGAAAGAATATAAAATTGAGTGAAATGAAAATTCGACATGCCGAACTGCATGATTGCGAAAGTAGCGAGACCCGGGATTGAACCGGGGACCTCATGATTATGAATCATGCGCTCTAACCAGCTGAGCTATCTCGCCTTTTTGTGAAAAAACGGTGCAAAGATAGTAAAAAAACGATTATCCGCAATCGAACGGTGTTTTTTTTCGGGGATTGATTTTTTTCCCTCTTTGAGTTTTATTGCAAAAGCCAAGGAACAAAAAGGGCTGAACTCCGAGCAAGGCATTCATTAATCAGAAAATCCTTCTTTTTGATGAAATTTGTTGCATCATGGTGTGTTTTCTCTTTCTGCCGATCGAAGATTGCTGCATTCAATGCAAAATGGTAATTTTATAATGTGTATATATCTGAATATCATCACAAAAAAATCATCAATTACTTACAATAGAGTATTAATGCCTGCCTACTTATATTATTTATTGATTTTTTTGGTTTTTATATGAATTTCTCTTACCTTTGCCATAGATTAAAAATAATGATTATGAATTTTTTGGCATTGACAAAGGCTCGTTTTTCCGTGCGGAAATACGAGCCGACCCGGCAGCTTGAAAAAACGAAGTTGGATTATGTGATGGAATGTGCCCGAATGGCACCTTCGGCTGTGAATTACCAGTCGTGGCGTTTTCATATCATTACGGAGAAAGACGAACTGGAGAAAGTCTACGCCTGTTACGATCGCGATTGGATTCGCACGGCGCCGTGCGTGATTTTGGCCTGTGTCGACCATACGCTTTCCTGGCGTCGGAAGAATTTCGACAATAAGGATCATGGCGATGTGGATATCGCCATTGCAGTGGAACATCTGTGTCTGGCAGCCGCAGAGCAAGGCTTGGGGACTTGTTGGGTTTGCAATTTCGATACGGCGCTTTGCAAAAAATCGTTTAATCTCCCCCAAGATTGGGAACCGGTGGTCTTGATACCGATCGGATATGGAACGGATCCTTATCGGGAGAAAAACAGAAAAGAGATGCATGAGATTCTTTTTTGAATACGATCCCTTTCAAAAATATCTTTAAAGCAGATTGATCATCAAATTCATTTATCTTATGAGAAAAGATTTATTTTCAGTAGTTATTGGCATGATATCGTTGGTCTTTGCCGGTTGTTCACAAAGCCGGCAAATACAAGTATCTAACTTAAAGCTCGAGCAAATGGTAAAACCGCTCGGCGTTAACGTGACGCAGCCGCGTTTTTCGTGGCAGATTGCTTCGAGCGCTCCCGACTTGGTGCAAACGACTTATCAGATTCAGGTGGCAGCAGATCCGGCAGAACTGAAGGCAGGCAAGAACTTGCTGTGGGATTCCGGTGTCGTAACTTCGGATACTTCTATCTGGGTGTCTTACGGTGGGAAGGCTCTGGAGCCCGGAAAGTATTACTACTGGCGTGTTAAGATCGGCACGAACCAAGGGGCGACAAACTGGACGGAAATCGAACGCTGGTCGATGGCCCCCGATCCGGCTTCTTTGAAAGCCCTCTGGATCGGTGAAGATACGTTGTCGAATACAGGCGAAAATTTCGGCACAAAAGAGAATAACAAAACCAGAATCGCAGCTCGATACTTGAGAAAAGAGTTCGATTCGGATAAAAAAGATGTGGAAAGGGCGATGTTATACGTATCCGGACTCGGTTCGTCCGAGACTTATCTGAACGGAGAAAAAGTCAGCGAAGATATTTTCGCTCCTATGGTTTCTCAGTATGACAAACGAGTTTACTTCAACACCTACGATGTGACCGGTATGATCGCCGCGGGCAAAAATACCATCGGCGTGGTTTTAGGTGCCGGCCGCTTCTTTAATCTCCGTAATCCCGGACATACGATGTTCGGTTTGCCGAGATTGTTCGCTCAATTGGAAATCGAGTATATCGACGGGACGACTTCCCGGGTCGTCAGCGACACTTCGTGGAAAGTCACCTCAAAAGGGCCTATCATCGCCAATAATGAGTTCGACGGCGAGGAATACGATGCCCGTCTCGAGATGCCCGATTGGAACAGGAACGGCTATGATGACTCCGCTTGGCAGCAAGCCGACCGGATGGAAAGCCCTGCAGGGAAGTTGACGGCACAGCAGAATCCGAATTTGCAGATTCAGGATCGGTTGAAACCCGTCGCCGTCTTCCGGAATCACGAGGGGAACTATATACTCGATATGGGGCAGAACATGGTGGGGTGGCTATCGATCGATCTGAACGGAAAGAAGGATCAACCTGTTCATCTTCGTTTTGCCGAAACGTTGAACCCGGACAGCACACTGTATGTAGCCAACCTTCGTACCGCCCGTGCGGAAGATATTTACATCCCTGCGGCCGACGGCAGGTTCCATTGGCATCCTTCGTTCGTCTATCACGGTTTCCGGTTCGTAGAAGTTTCCGGGCTCGACTATCAGCCCGATCCGGCGGATTTTACCGGAGATTGCATCTACGATAAAATGGAGACTACCGGTACCTTCGAGACCTCCGACAAATTGGTCACTCAGATATTTAAGAATGCGTACTGGGGAGTTCGCGACAACTATCGTGGTATGCCCACGGACTGCCCGCAGCGCGATGAACGCTTAGGCTGGATGGGAGACCGGGTGACCGGCACGTACGGAGAAGCTTATTTCCTGGATAACTCGCGCATGTATAACAAGTGGTTGCAGGACGTAGAAGATGCCATGAGCCCGGAAGGCAGCATCTCGGTGGTATCGCCGAGCTACTGGACCATTTATAACGATGATGTCACTTGGCCTGCGGCATTCTTCACCGTCGCCGATATGCTGTATCATCAGTACGGCGACGATCAGGCCATTCGTCTGCACTATCCGGCAATGAAGAAATGGATGCGGCACATGGAATCGACCGCAATGAAGGATAATATCATCACCAAAGATACGTACGGCGACTGGTGCATGCCGCCCGAATCGCCCGAGTTGATTCATTCGGCCGATCCGTCACGGATTACAAACGGCAGTTTGATGAGTACTGCGCTCTATTACGATTTGCTCCGTTTGATGACCGAGTTTGCTAATATCTGTGGACAGGACACCGATATACCTCATTACAAAGAGCTCTCAACTAAGATGAAAGAGGCTTACAATGCCAAGTTCTTCGACCCGGCCACCGCGCAATACGACAATAATACGGTGACGGCCAATATCCTCTCGCTCCGTTTGGGGCTCGTGCCGAAAGGCTATGAGCGGAAGGTATTCCAAAACATTGTAGATAAGACGGAGAAGGAGTTCGACAGTCATGTGAGCTGCGGCGTGCTCGGCATGCAGCATCTGATGCGCGGCCTATCTGAAAACGGCCGAACTGACCTCGCATACCGGATTCTGACGAATACCGACTATCCGAGCTTCGGGTATATGATTCGGAACGGCGCTACCACCATCTGGGAACTTTGGAACGGAAATACGGCGAACCCCGCCATGAATTCGGGCAACCATGTCATGCTGTTGGGCGATTTGATCATCTGGTATTACGAAGATCTGGCAGGCATCCGATGTTACCCGGGCACGGTCGGGTACAAGAAGCTGTGGATGGCTCCGGTATTCCCCGACGGCTTGGATGAAATCGATGCTTCGTACAAATCCGTTTACGGCGAAATCAGAAGCGCTTGGAGCCGGAAGGACGGACGCTTCGAATGGGATATTACCATCCCCGGCAATACAAGTGCCGTCGTCCGTATACCGAAGGCTTTTGGAGTGACTGTCGCTAAGGTGGCCGGTATTCACGCCATCACGGAGGGTGAGGACTATACGGAAGTCGAAATCGGTTCCGGACATTATCATTTCGGAAAATAACTTGTGACTACTTTAATTTTTTAGAACTCACCTAAAATAATCGTATCTTTGTCGTACGATTGGAAAAAACAATCGACAAATCCTCATAAAAACAAAAAGATATGCATTCAAAAAATAAAAAAAGTCGATCGTTGCGCACCGGTTTCCATGCCCTCAGGGCAGGTGTGATGGCCCTCCTGTTAGGGGGATTTGTGCAGCAAACCCTCGGATGTATTGGCGATTATGCGCCCGATGCGGAATATTGTAACGTCTTTTCGCAGGAATTGATCAAAGACCCACGTTATGCTTCTTTCCTGCTAAGCTACGACAGTCCTTTCTACGAAAGCGTCGATCCGCAATGGAAGGTGCGCAATGCCAATATCGAGGAATGGCAGAAATACCTCGGACTGGACTATGATCAGGCGTATTGCTTAGTAATGAAAACTACCCGCACCGATATACAGGCGCTGACGAAAGGCGGCCAAACGACTGATCCGAAGCTGGCCTTCCTCACTCCCGACTTCATGCAGCGCCATAAGCAAGCATTGCTCTATCTGGCTTATGCCAAATACTTAGAGCCTTATATGCATATCATCCGCCAGTCTGAAAGCTGGAACTACTATTCCGAATACAGCGACCTCAAAGAGGTATCCGAATTAGATGAGCGGAAAGTGGTCAACGTTCTGATTCGCAGTTGGAATGCCGAAACGGATAAGGAACTGAAACTGCGCTACGGCTATCAGCTCGTGCGGTTCGCACATTACAATCGGAAATATGATGATGCCCTAACGTTGTTCGACAAATACGTCGAAACACTCGATTATAAGCCTGAAATATATTACTACGCACTCAGTCAGAAGGCCGGCGCACTCTACGGACTTGGGCGGGCACAAGAAGCTATTTCCGAGTTTATCAAAGTATTTACGTATTCTGCCGACCTGAAAGAATCGGCCTATGCCTCCGTCTTTCTGATTCATAACAATGACTATAACGAAAGATCGCAAACCGATTGGGACACGGAGCGTCTGTTGTCGTCCGTTCAGACGGACGCGGAACGCAGGTCGCTTTACTTTATGCTCGGATACAAGGCTTTCAATAACCCGCTGAATGAATTGGAAAAGATCGTCGCATCCGATCCCGATGCTATCGAGGCGAAAGTGCTGATGGTACGCGCCGTCAACACCATCGAACGGGAGGTGCTGGCCGACCGGTATTCCTATTCGTTGAAAACGGCTGACAAACGATATCCCTTACTCTCAGAAAAAGAAAGCGCGGATTTTCTGGAAGCGTCGTACAAGATGTCTTCCGGGATAGTCCGTTTGGCACACGAAAAAGACTTTTGGAATTTGACGACGGCCTATCTCTGCTTCCTGCGTAAAGATTTTGCACAAGCCCGCAAACACCTCGCACAGGTGACGGCTGCCGATGCGACTTACGCACGTCAGAAAGACATCGTCGCGGCCCATCTTTACATTGCCGAACAGACGCAGATCAGCCCGGAGACTGAACGCACTCTTCATGCTCAATACGCGCAGTGGCTCGACCGCAACAATCCGTCGAACCGGACGTTCCTCAATATCCTTGCCAACCGTTACTATCTGCAAAAGGAATATGCCAAGGCTTTCCTGATCGGCAATACGCTCACATCGGTGCGAAACAACCTCCAGAAACCGCTGCTCGACGAGCTTTCCGCATTTCACAGCAAGAAGAATAAAAACGAATTGGAGACGTGGCTCGATGAAAACCTTCGGGACGATTCGTTCAACCTCCTCTACGGAACCTTTTTTCTGAGGGAGGGTAACCTTGAAGCTGCCCATCGATATTTCCAGGCCGAGAAGCAAGCCCGAATACACGTCTCCGCACGTATCTTCGGATATAATATCCGGGAGTGGTACAGCGGCGTCGAGAAAGACGTGATGCGCAGTGATTATCTGGCAGACTTCCCCTTCATCAAAGAACGGATGAGCGAAAAAGATGTGACCGATGCATTGCTGAAGCTACGGAAAGCCGGTGAAAAGAACGATAACGAAGCGGCCAAAGCCAATTTTTTGATCGGAAACTTCTTCTATAACGTTACGACAACAGGGTATTTCCGCCACTACCTGCGCTTCGATACCGATAACAGCTATTTCTCGGAGAAATATTCGGATTATAACGAAGAGAAAGCCGGAAATAGCTATATGGACAATCCCGAACAGACCTTTTATGTGATTTACGGCGATGCGTATTACCGCAATACGACCGACCTGGCCGGACAGTACCTGCAAAAGGCGCTCCGGCAGGTGAAAGACGACGAACTGAAAGCGCAGATCCTTTTTGCACTGGCCAAGAACGAACTCGAACGTTCTTATAAAAAGCAGGATTATTTCGCGGGCGTAAAAGATTTACCTGTCGAAACGGTAAATTATTTCAATCAGCTTGTGCAGTATAAAGAAACGGCCTTCTATAAAGATGCCTGTACATACTGCAAATACTTTGACGATTATGCTATCTTGAAGCTGCATTGATTCGGGCAGATAAACACGATGCGAAGCCGTGATGTTTAAAAAAAATCGTACCTTTGTCGACTGAATGATAGAGACAAAAAAACAAATCAAATTCAAAAAAACAATGAATAAAAAAGCGATATTAATCATTTGTGACGGCTGGGGAATCGGCGACAAGAAGAAAGACGATGTAATTTCATGTACTCCTACGCCATATTGGGATTACCTGTTGGAAACGTATCCGAATTCGCAGCTTCAAGCTTCGGGCGAAAATGTGGGGTTGCCCGACGGCCAGATGGGAAACTCCGAAGTGGGACACCTCAATATCGGTGCCGGACGCGTAGTGTATCAAGACCTCGTGAAGATCAACAAGGCTTGCCGCGATAACAGCATCCTGAAAAATCCGGAAATCATCCGCGCCTACGAATATGCGCGTACGACGGGTAAAAATCTTCACCTGCTCGGATTGACCTCGGACGGCGGTGTACACAGTTCGTTCGACCATCTTTATAAGTTGCTTGACATTGCCCATACGTACGGGCTTCAAAACACATTCGTGCATTGCTTTATGGATGGGCGCGACACCGACCCGAAAAGCGGCAAAGGATTTATCGAACAACTGACCGAGTATTGTGCGAAGAAAACGGGCACGGTGGCCGGCATCATCGGACGTTATTATGCCATGGACCGTGACAAGCGTTGGGATCGCATCAAAATAGCATACGACTTGCTGGTGGAAGGCAAAGGCAAACCGGTGACGGATATGGTGCAGGCCGTACAGGACTGCTACGACTCGGATTCGGAAACGCATAAAAATACGGATGAATTTATGGAGCCGCTCGTCAACAGCGCCGTCGACGGACGCATCAAAGAAGGCGATGTGGTCATCTTCTTTAATTTCCGTAACGACCGTGCCAAGGAACTGACCATTGTGCTGACACAGCAGGATATGCCCGAACAGGGAATGAAAATAATTCCGAACTTGCAATATTTCTGCATGACACCTTACGATGCAACATTTAAGAATATGCACGTGCTTTTCGATAAGGATAATGTGGAAAATACGATGGGTGAATATGTATCGTCCAAATCATTGAAACAATTGCATATAGCCGAAACGGAGAAATACGCGCATGTGACGTTCTTCTTCAACGGAGGCCGTGAGAAGCCGTTCGAAGGCGAAGACCGGATTCTCGTACCGTCGCCCAAGGTGGCTACATATGATCTGAAACCGGAGATGAGCGCTTACGAAATCACAGACAAACTCGTAGAAGCCATCCGTACCAACCGGTACGATTTCATCGTCTGCAACTATGCCAATGGCGATATGGTCGGGCATACGGGCGTGTACGAAGCGATTGAAAAAGCCGTCGTAGCCGTTGACGCCTGCCTGAAAGACACGATCGAAGCGGCAAAAGCAGCCGGTTATGAAGTGATTGTGATTGCCGACCACGGAAATGCCGATCATGCGTTGAATGAAGACGGCACGCCCAATACGGCACACTCACTCAACCCCGTGCCGTTCGTCTATGTGACCGAGAACAAGACGGCCAAGGTGGCTGACGGTATCTTGGCCGACGTGGCTCCGTCACTGCTTCATATCATGGGATTGGAACAGCCGAAAGAGATGACGGGTAAAAACCTGATTCAGGATTAACGTGCCCCCGTAAACGATCCTCAACACAAAAACAGAAAAGGGTGTGTACATAGAGCCGGCCGGAAGACCTGCTTGTGAACATACCCTTTATCGAATCTCCGATGATACAAATCGACGATACATTAGTCAGCCTCGACTTGATTGAACGCCAATTCTTCTGCGACCTTGCCAAATGCAAAGGCGAATGTTGCATCGAAGGCGACGCAGGGGCACCGATCGAAAAGGAGGAGTTTGACATCCTCCGCCAGATTCTGCCTGAAGTATGGGACGATCTCTCACCGGAGGCGCAGGAAGTCATCAACCGCCAGGGAGTCGCCTATATCGATGCGGACAGCGACATGGTCACATCGATCGTCGACGGCAAGGATTGTGTCTTCACGTATTACGACGCCGACGGCACGTGCAAATGCGCCATCGAAAAAGCGTATCGCGAAGGACGTATAGGTTTTATGAAGCCAATCTCTTGCCACCTCTACCCCGTACGTATCACACAGCACAAACATTTCCGTGCCGTCAACTACCATCGCTGGAAAATCTGTCGTGTAGCCGAAGTGCTGGGCAAATACAAGCGTATGCCCGTATATCGTTTCCTCCGTGAACCGCTGATCCGCTGTTTCGGAAGCGAATGGTACGAAGCGCTTGACGCCTGCGCCAAAGAACTCGGCCGGAAAGGATATTTCCCCTCCACCGAGTAAAAACCCCCTTTTTCATGCGATCGGCAATCATCCGTGCGTAAGCAATCGCTTCTTATAGGAGGAAAGGACCGGACAACGCTCTCTTTACTCCGCTATGACGAAATCAAGCTGTTTGCGTTCAAGGTTGGCCTGTGCAATTTTCACAGTCAGCGGGTCACCGAGACGATATGTGCGTTTGCGCCTCCGGCCTACGAGCGCATAGTTTTCTTCGTCGAACGTATAGAAATCGTCGTCTAAGTCGCGGATGGGCACTAACCCTTCGCATTTGTTTTCGTTCAGTTCAACATACAGCCCCCATTCCGTCACGCCCGAGATGACACCGTCGTAGACCCGGCCGATCTTATCGCTCATAAACTCTACCTGTTTGTATTTGACGGATGCACGCTCGGCGTTGGCCGCAATCTGTTCCATCTGCGAGCAATGGTCGCAATACTCCTCGTAGCGGTCTTTTTCCACACTTCTCCCGCCCGTAGCATAGCGTTCTAACAGACGGTGTGCCATCATATCCGGATATCGCCGGATGGGCGAGGTGAAATGCGAATAATATGGGAACGCCAACCCATAATGACCGATATTTTCGGTCGAGTAACGGGCTTTTTGCATGGAGCGGATAGCCAGCGTCTCGATCAGATTCTCTTCGGGCTTCCCTTGCGCTTTATCGAGCAGGTTATTGATGCCTTTCGTCAATTCGCTCTTGCTCCCGTCCGTTTTCAATTTATAGCCGAAGCGACGGATAAACCCTGCAAAATTCTTCATCTTCTCCGGATCAGGCTGTTCGTGAACACGGTAGACAAACGTCTTCTTGGTCTTCCCTTTGGGTTGTTTACCCATCGATTCGGCCACGGCACGGTTTGCAATCAACATAAACTCCTCAATGAGTTTGTTCGCCTCCTTCGACTCTTTAAAGTAAACGTTGAGCGGCTTTCCTTTTTCATCGATCTCGAACTTCACTTCGTATCGGTCGAAGTCGATCGAGCCGCTTGCAAAACGGATATTTCGCAACTGTTGCGCAAGATGATGGAGCGTCAGGACCTCGTCTTTGTAATCGCCCTGACCCGTTTCGATCACGTTCTGTGTCTCCTCATACGTAAAGCGGCGATCGCTTTCGATGATCGTACGTCCGATGCGCGAAGCCAGAATCTCGGCCTCATCGTTCATCTCGAAGATGACCGAAAAAGTCAGTTTCTCCTCATTCGGACGAAGCGAGCAAAGGTTGTTGCAAAGCGATTCGGGGAGCATGGGAATCGTGCGGTCGACAAGATAAACGGACGTTGCACGTTCGTAAGCCTCTTTGTCGATGATACTGCCGGGTTTTACATAGTGCGTCACGTCGGCAATATGTATGCCGACTTCCCAATGGCCGTTCTCCAACTTGCGTAACGACAGCGCATCGTCAAAGTCCTTCGCATCTTTCGGGTCGATGGTGAAGGTAACGACATCGCGGAAATCTTCGCGTCCGGCGCGGTCTTCGTCGGTGATCTCGGCCGGAATGCGGTTGGCCGCTTCTTCTACCTTTTCCGGATACGTGTAGGGCAGTCCGAACTCGGCCAGAATAGCGTGCATCTCCGTATTGTTATCGCCGGCTTTGCCGAGAATATCGATGACTTCACCCAACGGATTCTTGGCACCTTCGGGCCACTCGATGATGCGTACCAAAGCCTTGTCGTTGTTCCGTCCGCCGTGCAAATGTTCACGCGGGATAAAGATATCGTTCGACAAAGTCTTGTCTTCCGTCACTAAGAACGCATAGTCCTTGGCAATCTGCAATCGTCCGACGAACGTACGTTTCTTATTCTCGAGCACCTCCATCACTTCGGCTTCCGGTTCGGCTCCTCTGCGACGTGCAAAAAGCTGCACACGCACCTTGTCGCCGTCCATCGCATGATGCGAATTACGTTCGGCCACACGGATCGGTTCGCCCCCGTCTTCGGGCAGGAACGCGTTGCGGCCGTTGCTCCGTCGCTGGAAGATGCCTACGGCTACCGTACCGAGGCTGTTGAGGCGGAAACGTCCCGGCTCTACCTCGGCCAAAATACCGTCGTACGTCAGGTCATAGAGCAGATCGGCAACGTAAAGCTTCTGCACCTGTGCTTCGATGCCGATGGATTTACTGAGTTGTTTATAGTTGTAAATCGCCTTCGGATTCAGTTGAAAGGTGTTCAGGACGGCTTGTACAATGGCTTCTTTCTTCATTCGCTTGATGTGCGAAGCTTTCTGCTGTTTTTTGTCGTTTTTTCGATTCGGCTTTGTGGCCGTCAGGTCTTTCTTTTTCCTAATCTTCATTGTTTTCTTTCTTTAATTCCTGCCCAAAATAGTTCGGACGCAAACCGACAGCTCCCGGTTTGCAGGCAAATATGCAACCGCTCAGAGGATAGGCGGCCAATTCTTCGTCGGTCAACCCTTCACGGGCTGTGGTAATGTAAAGCGTGTCCATGTTCCGACCGCCAAATGTACAGGAGGTCACGTTGGGTGCAGGAACATCCACTTTGGTGATCAATTCGCCGGTGTAGGCATTGTAGCAATAAACGCCGAAGCCTCCCCATTGCGCCACCCAGAGATTATCGTTCCGGTCGATAGCCATTCCGTCGGGCATCCCGCTGCCCTGCGGGATGTTGACTGCGATACCGTTGGCGATGATATCGCCCGAACGCGCGTCGTAACGGTAACGTTTGATTTTGCCTGTCGGCGTATCGTTATAGTAAATGTATTTTCTGTTTCTCGACCAAACGATACCGTTCGAGATGCTCACTCCTTTTACCATCGCATCCACGCGCCCGTCGGGACGGACACAGTACAGGGTCGCTTTTCCTTTTTCTCCGTCGTTGCTCATCGTGCCGACCCACAGCCATCCGTTGGGCGAACATTTGCCGTCGTTGCAGCGCAGACTGCCACCTCTTGTCTCGATCGGTGCAATTTCTTCCTTTGCCTTGCTTTTCAGATTCAGACGGATAATGCCGTTCTCAAGTGCTACCACCATCGTCTCTTCATTTTCAGGTACCACTGTGGTGACCTTCCGGTCGAACTTCCACGAACGGCATTTCTTCTTCCGCGGCAAAAACTCATACAGCGTCTTGCTTTCGATATCGACCCAGAACAGCGACTGCCGGTCGGGATGCCAGATTGCACCTTCGCCTAATTGAGCTTCGGTCTGATAGACGACTTCGGCATTGATATGCTCAACCTGCGAGCATGATACCGCCATACCCGTCAGCATGACGGCACACAGCAGAATTCCTATCTTTCCGAAGCCACGCATTATTTCACCTGAATGATCCGTTTGATTTCGCTTAACTTATTCAACGCTTCCAAAGGCGTTAAATTGTTCACATCTAAATTTTTTATTTCGTCACGCACCTGACCGAGCACCGGATCGTCAAGTTGGAAGAAGCTCAACTGATACCCTTCGCCGCCCGAAGCAAAGCCGCGAACGGGCTTCGCTGAGGCACCGTTCTGACCGTTACTCGCCTCCATCTGCTTCAGGATTTCATTCGAGCGTTTGACAATGCTTTTCGGCATGCCGGCCATCTTCGCGACATGAATCCCGAAGCTATGTTCACTCCCGCCCGGCGTCAGCTTGCGCAGGAAGATGACCTTCTTACCCGACTCCTTGACCGATACGTTGAAATTCCGAATGCGTTTGAACGAGCGTTCCATCTCGTTTAACTCGTGGTAATGCGTGGCGAAGAGGGTCCGTGCAGCCGCCTGAGGCTGTTCGTGGATATACTCGACGATGGCCCATGCGATGGAGATACCGTCGTAGGTGCTCGTGCCGCGTCCCAACTCATCGAAGAGCACAAGGCTGCGAGGCGAGAGGTTGTTGAGGATATTGGCCGCCTCGTTCATCTCGACCATAAACGTCGATTCGCCCACCGAGATATTATCCGACGCCCCGACGCGGGTAAAAATCTTATCTACGCGGCCGATCCGTACACTGTCGGCCGAAACGAAGCTGCCGATCTGCGCCATCAGCGTGATCAGCGCCGTTTGCCGCAACAATGCCGATTTACCGGCCATATTCGGGCCGGTGATCATCAGAATTTGCTGCTGTTTCTTATCCAAATACACGTCATTGGCCACGTACGGTTCGCCCGCCGGGAGCTGTTGCTCGATGACGGGGTGACGTCCGCCTTTGATGTCGATCACGTCCGAATCGTCGACCACCGGACGTATGTACCGGTTGCTCTGCGCCGTCTGCGCGAACGAGAGCAGGCAGTCGAGCTGTGCGATGACGTGAGCATCCTGCTGAATGGGACGGATATAGTTCGTCAGTTCGGCCACGAGCTCATTGAAGAGCTGCATCTCGAGTGAGAGGATTTTCTCCTCGGCGCCGAGTATCTTTTCTTCGTACTCTTTAAGCTCTTCGGTGATATAACGCTCCGCATTGACTAAGGTCTGCTTGCGGATCCATTCGGGCGGGACCTTGTCTTTATGTGTGTTGCGCACCTCGATGTAATAACCAAACACGTTGTTGAACGCGATCTTCAGGCTGGGAATGCCGGTACGCTCGCTTTCACGCTGCTGCACCCTCATTAGGTAGTCTTTGCCGGAGTAGGAGAGTTGACGCAGTTCGTCCAGTTCGCTGCTTACGCCGTGCGCCATGATCCCCCCTTTGTTGACGAGCGCCGGTGGGTCGTTGCAAATTTCTTTCGCGATACGCTCGCTGATGGCGGCGCACGGGTCTAACTGCTCGCCGAATGCCAGCAACGACGGTTCGTTGCTGTTCAGGCAGATCTCCCGTATCGGAGCGATGGCCTGCAATGCCGTTTTCAGCTGTACGATTTCGCGTGGCGAGACACGCCCAACAGCTACTTTCGAGATGATCCGCTCCAAATCGCCGATTTCACCGAGCATCCGGCACAGCTCGTCTTTGTCGTCCGGATGACGGAAGAAGTATTCGACCGTATCTTGCCTTCGACGGATGGCGTCGAGGTCTTTCAGGGGAAAGAGCAGCCAGCGCCTGAGCAGGCGTGCGCCCATGGGCGAAGTGGTGCGGTCGAGGATGTCGAGCAGCGAGATGCCGCCTTCGTTCATCGTCTGCACCAGCTCGAGGCTGTGAACGGTAAACTTGTCAAGCCGCACATACCGGTCTTCTTCGATGCGCGACAGCGTGCTGATATGCGCAACCTGCGTATGTTTCGTCTGATCGAGGTAAATGAGGATAGCTCCTGCCGCAACAATACCCTGCGACAAATCGGCCACGCCGAAGCCTTTCAGACTCACGGTCTCGAAATGTTTGAGCAAACGCTCGTCGGCGGTGGAAGAGGTGAAGACCCAGTCGTCCTGCTCAAAGAGGCAGTAGCGCGATCCGAAAGTCTCGGCGAAGCGGCTGTGCAAACCACGTTTGACAAGCACTTCCTTGGGAGCGAAGTTCGTCAGCAGTTTATCGATCGTTTCGGGTGTTCCTTCGGCCGTCAGGAACTCGCCGGTCGAGATGTCCAAAAACGCAATGCCGCAGAGGCTTTTTCCGAAGTGCACGGCGGCAAGGAAATTATTCTCGCGATGGTCTAAAACGTTGTCATTGATCGAGACACCGGGTGTGACTAACTCCGTGACACCGCGTTTGACGAGCTTCTTCGTCAGCTTCGGATCTTCCAGCTGATCGCAGATGGCCACCCTGCGTCCGGCGCGTACGAGTTTGGGCAGGTATGTGTCGAGCGCATGATGCGGAAAACCGGCCATCTCGACGTACTGTGCCGCACCGTTGGCACGCTTCGTCTGCACAATGCCGAGGATATCGGCACCGGCCACCGCATCTTCGCCGTACATCTCGTAGAAGTCGCCGACACGAAACAGCAGGATCGCATCGGGGTGCTTCGACTTGATGTCGAAGTACTGCTTCATCAATGGGGTTTCGACTATTTTAGACACAATCGGTTTTTACGTTTATTTTGTCTGAACAAAGATAACGCAAATTTTGCCGGCAAACCGTAATTTTCATGTTTAATTTTGTTAGCAGGCTTATTATTTGTCTGTTGTGAAAGGATTATGAGCGTTAACCGATGGTTGTTCAGCGGTCAGTATGCCGTGTAGGGGCGAACCTCGGTGTTCGTCCTTATCTTTTGGGTCATCGGGTTATCCGATCGCAAAGGTTACGCAACGCACGTGCGTTTGTTTAAGCAAAACATCTTAACCATTAAACAATTCAACATTTTATATCAGGCTTACAGCCCTCTGCAGAAGTGGGTATTCTTTTTTCCCCAACGCTTCGCTTCGCTACACATTGGGCTGAATTA
>ERZ772967.494-NODE-494-length-31750-cov-5.748288_pt1 | contig 31750 bp, 25 predicted proteins | sample MGYA00511677_ERZ772967 | MGnify/ENA primary metagenome ERZ772967 (study PRJEB29015, sample SAMEA2737931) | human oral metagenome | biome: human oral; feature: human-associated habitat; material: dental | place: China | collected 2146 ...
ACACCGATTACCGCCGCCCCTACAACACCTTCGAAACCACAATACAAGCCGTCACCGGACTCATCTTCGCCTACACCCTATGAATAAGCCTCCTTCGATCAAAATGATCTTATCAGCAAAGAACATATCGCATCTACGCAGCTCCATGTATTGTTCAAGGAACTGAAGCGTACTTGTTTTATCTCTCCTCGTCAAATCTCCCCGAAAATTGGTGAGATCTTTAATTCGCAATACCCCTCGACTTATGTCAAAGTAGCGGATTCCTTTAAACCCACTCTCAGCAATTATATGGGAGGAGTGCGTCGTAATAACCAGCTGCGCGTTCCAATTTTTAGATTTTATGTACTCAGTAACACTACGGATAAAAACTGACTGCATTTGTGGGTGAAGATGGGCTTCAGGCTCCTCAACAAACAATAGATGGGTGCCAGAGATTGGTTGCCTAGCATTATAATCCTCAAAGAACGATACAAGTTGCAGCACTATATATATCAACTTTGTATAGCCGAGGCCATTATGAGCTTCCGAGAGAAAATAACCACTTTCGTCTTCATATACGACTTTGGTGCTGTTATTTACTAGACTTTCCGGCTTAAAAAATGATTTAACTTTCACGCCCTGAAGAGGCGACATTCCTTCAACACCGAACTCCTTAAGGTCAGTGAATACCGATTGGAACAATGCTTCATATTCTACGTCAAGTTGATTCGAAACCTTGAGGTTCATTCACAGCCACCCTCAACTGTATTCTGACTAGGGGTTTTTCTGATCGACGTGCAGCCTGTGAATAAGCCTCCTTCTGTATAGCATCCTCCAGCTGATTTAGGGTATCTTCGCCGTTGGCAATGGTTCGATAATATTTTTCGAATCCTCTAGATAGACCATGTCCACTGTCTAATGCTGTGTCGTCAAATAGCGTCTGCGCATAGATAAAGTCACAGGCTAGAGCGTTCTTCACACTTTTTGGATCAAGAAGTCGACGATTGTCACGATCGTTCTTGTCGATAGCAAAGAATTCGCGACTGAAGTAATGCATCCGTCGGCGGGTGAAATCTAAAATATTGTCATATCGCGACGCATGAAATTCCTTGAGGAACTCACGAGGTCTCGCGATATGATAGCGACAAGATAGAAGTGCATCATGGCGTTTTAAATCAAGATCTAAAATCAGTTCTGCCAGCGGAGTCAGCGGTTCGCTATCGTTGTATGAAAATTCAACTTCTAGCATAATTCTAGGGAGTTTGCCAATTGCCCGGTTTTCTTCAACGATGGCTACGTTTTGGTTTCCTTCCTCATCATATTTACGGGCTTGGATCCATGCATTTCCTGCTTCTTCTAGTAATTTACGTTGCTGTCTCGACAAATCATCGATAGTAAATCGATCAACTTTTTCTACTCTAAAGAACTTATAGAACAGCTCGACAAACGACGTTTTTCCACTATTGTTGCGTCCAACGATAATTGTTGTCAGCCCATCGAGCGAAACAGTGGCCTCTTCGAACAAACGAAACCCTTTAATGGTTACTGATTCTACTCTCATGCACTACACCTTGAGATTTATTCACAGAACACGCCCACCGCCAAATTCCCTAACCAAAGCAGATTTGAACTTCTTCATCCTGATTAAAGAATTTGCTGGTCTATGCACGCTCCAATACAGCTTACTTTTGCTACAGTTAATTAAAAACTACTTCTTCGGGCAATTACGTTTATCATGACCATGGTATCCACAAACGCTACACTTCCCAGCATTCGGCGGAACAGTGCATGATCTCTTGTCATGCCCAGACTCCCCACACCAAGAACATGTACGAGTCCCCATGATGGCCTCCTGATCCCTGAGATGATCCCCAACTACAGCAGCTGAAGTGTAGCAGCAAACATCTTCTTCATCTAACCGGCCCTCACAAGTTCTTTGTTCCCCGTCCGGCAGGTTCGCATCTAGTAGGTACACCCTCAGGGAGTCGGCAAAGTTGGTGGATGGGGCCCGTGGATCTCAATGCTTGCCTAGCGGATTGGATGTACACGCGTACCGGCTTCATCGAAGGCCGCTAAGTGATCGCGGTCGTTCGGCAAAACCATGCGCGGCCCGCTAAGGTGAGGCGCCAAGGCCTCACCTTCTATCCGCCTTGGCCAAGACCACGGGCGCTGTCCTGATTCAGCGGAAGGTGAACGGCAAATCCAATCAGAGGTCCCGGCCCTACCCGAACTCCTCGATGTGGTTGGGGCGGTGGTTACCGTCGATGCAATGACGCACCCAGGTGGCCACGGCCGAGTGGATCACTGGTCAAGGCGGTCAGTACCTTTTGACGATCAAGGAAAACCATCAACGCCTGCACCGTGCCTTGAAGGCCCTGTCTTGAAAGAGCATCCCAGCTGTCTCTTAGATCGAGTGTTCCCACGGCCTCCTAGGTGGTCCAGATCCGACGCATCAAGACATTCAAGGGCCGCAAGGCCAAGACCTCGAACAGTTTGGTGGTGGAGGTGGTCTACCCGGGTCTGCTCGCTGCCCTTGACCCAGGCCCGGCCCGAGCAGGTTACTGCCTGGATCCGTGGGCACTGGGAAACCCGTAAACCGGCTCCACTGGATCCGGAACGTCGTCCTCGATGAGGAGACCGTCACCAGCCGCGCACCACCAACAGCCCCCAGAACATGGCCACCTGGGGAATCTGGCCATCAGCCTCATCCGCATCTTCCACAACCCGGACACATCCATCGCCTCAACCACCAGATCCCTGCCCCCAAATCCCCACTCAACCGACTTTGCCGACCCACTAGGTGCACCCTGCATGGAAGGTTCAGGTGACAGCCAGTAATTCGACTAAAACCGTGCAAATAGTACATCGAGCAATTGACGACACCCAAACAGTCGTGAATACCTTCGTGTAATCCGTTTGTGGTGGAGCTAAGGGGATTCGAACCCCTGGCCTCTTCCATGCCATGGAAGCGCGCTACCAACTGCGCCATAGCCCCGTGTCTCGCGACTCCTTGAACTTACCGGAGCCGCGGGCGGTGCGCAAGCCGCGGGTCAGGGAAGCTGTCTCGCCGGGGTGTTGTAGGCGGCGAGTCTGGGCTTTTCTCCCCCGATCACCAGCGAGTAGGTGATGTTGCCCGGGATGCTGAGAACGTCGTCGATGCCCATGAAGGCGCTGACCACCTTGGACAGCAGTAGGCCGTGGGTGACGATCAGCACCTGCTGTCCCTTGTGCCTTTCCGCGATCTCCCGCACCGACTCCAGGGCCCGGGCGGTCATCTCGGCCAGGGTTTCGCCCGTCGCCGAGCGTTGGAAATCGATCCCGTGGGTGTAGAAGTCGATGAAGCCGGGGAACACGCGGATCACCTCGGCGGTGGTCATGCCGCTCCAGCTGCCGACGTTGATCTCCCGCAGCCGGGCATCCGGCACCACGCCGAGTCCGTGGGGTTCCGCGACCATGTGGGCGGTGCGGAGGGCCCGTTTCAGGTCGGATGTGTAGCAGGCCTCGAAGTCCCAATCCGCGAAGAACCGGGCCGCCTCCCCGGCCTGCTTCTCCCCCACCTCGTCGAGTTCGACATCCGCCTGTCCCTGCAGTTTTCCGAGCTCGTTCCATTCCGTGCGACCGTGTCGCAGGAACACAAGTTTTGTGTGCGTCACTGCTCTTCGTCGTCCTGTGGTACCGGCACCTCGTGCACGTCGAGTGGGATCTGTGGGCAGTCCTTCCACAACCGTTCCAGGTTGTAGAGGCTGCGTTCCTCGGTGCGCTGCACGTGCACCACGAAATCGATGTAGTCCAGCAGCACCCAGCGGTTCTCCCGGTCACCCTCGCGGCGCACCGGTTTCAGCTGGGCCTGTTTGATGAGCTGCTCCTCCACGGCGTCGACAACCGCCCCAACCTGGCGTTCGTTCCTAGCGCTGATGATCAGGAACACGTCGGTGATGGTCAGCTGCTGGCTGACGTCGAAGGCGACGATGTTGGTGCCGAGTTTCCCGGCTGCCGCCTCCGCGGCAATGGTCACGTGTGTGATCACGGACTCAGGTGTTGTCAACTGGAACTCCTGTCTCAGGATGCGGGTAGAGACCGCGTTTCACGATGTACTGCACGATGCCATCCGGCACCAGGTACCAGATCGGCTCGGCACGCTGCACACGTGTACGGCAGTCGGTGGAAGAGATCGCCAGGGCCGGGACCTCCAGCAGCGTCACCTTATCCGATGGCAGATGCGCCAAGTCGTCCTCCGTCATGGGAACCCCCGGACGGGTCACCCCGACGAAGTGCGCCAGGTCGAACAGCTGTTCCGCACCGCGCCACGTGAGGATCTGCCGCACCGCGTCCGCGCCGGTGATGAAGAACAGATCTACGTCGTCGCCGCGCTCCGCACGAAGATCCCTCAGGGTGTCGACGGTGTAGGTGTTACCGGGCCGGTCGATGTCCACGCGACTCACGGAGAACCGAGGGTTCGACGCGGTGGCGATCACGGTCATCAGGTACCGGTCCTCCGCCTGGGTCACGTTCCGGTGGGTTTTCTGCCACGGCACACCCGTGGGCACGAAAACCACCTCGTCGAGGGAGAACTTCGCGGCCACCTCACTGGCGGCCACGAGGTGCCCGTGATGAATCGGGTCGAAGGTGCCGCCCATCACCCCGAGCCGGTAATGCCGTTCCCTCCCCTGCCGGGCCACCGCCAATTCCGTGGTGCTCATCGCTCCCCCGTTCCCTTTCCGCCACTGACCCCGAGCCACCATCCCAGCGCCCCGAGCGCCAAGATCACCCCCATGATCACGAGGGCCGTCACAGAAGCATCGGTCTCGGTGGGTGTGTCCAGCAAAACCATGCAGTGCATGCTATCCGGTCAACAACCTCCGTAGAGGTCGGCGGACCAGTCGCGGACGATTATCTCCACCACAGGATCCGAATCGCTCGGACCGTCGTCCTGCACCCAGTCGCGCGTGAAGATCATCTCCCGCTCCCCGGAACGAATGACTCCCACTTCAAAGGGACCACCATTGCCGTTCTTCGTCTCAATCCGGAGATCAGGATGCCGGCGTCGCAGCTCATCAAAAGTCATGCCGATTTTTACTCCACCATAGGTGGCCAGATTTGAAGCAGCCTCCCAGGACACAAGTTGTCCACCAACATGTATCTCATCCAATGGAGAGTCTGCCCTGATCCCTCCGGGGTCATACTTGAGCTGGAAGTGAACACCCTGTGCAGCCAGCTCGGGGGCGGTCTTGAAAGGCGCCTCACAAGGATCAGTGCTGGGAATCATGGCCCCTCGCTCAACCATGTTGGTGTCGCCTATCTTGTAGGGTCCGAGCCCCTCGAAAGACATGACCATCGCTCCGGAAACCGGTGCGCAGCGGCACAGGAACACCACTTGGATCCTGCTCTCGGCATCGGCTCCCAAGCGCCAGTAGAGGCCTGTTTGAGTGGCTGGATAGACGCGGATGCTGTCCGCACCCTCGTTCTCCTCCGCGATGGGAGAGCCCAGCAGTTCATCGGCCTTGGAGACCGGATCGCCGACGGCAACCCCGTCGACGGTGGGTGTGTGCTTGCCGTCCTCGCCGGAGCTGATCGCCACCAGTTCGCTGTCCTTGAACAACCATTCGCAGTCACGCCACACGATCACTGTGACCGTCTGCCCGTTCCACTGCCGCGACGATCCCGAGGACAGTGCGGGGAAATCTGAATGGTTTCCCGAAATCGTCTCGTATGTGTCCCCCACCCCTATTCCATGGGAACCGGACGGGGACAGTTCCGCCAACGCCTTTGTCTCATCCAGCGCTGCCAAGGTGCGGGAGGCCAGCTGTTTTCCGTTGTCCGCGGTGGTGTAGTACCCGCCGGTGGCGCGGGCGACACAACGCACGCCCTCTTCGTCGGTGCGCAGGCTGACGACCGAAATGCTCAATCCGGGATTGACAGCCTTCAGTTCCTTCGCGACCTCGCAGGGAGGAGCGGATTCACAGGTGTTCTTCCCGTCGGAAACCAGCACGATTCGTCCGGGCTGCCCACCCAGCTGGGCCGCCGCCTCGCGCAGCGCAGGCCCGATGGGAGTCCAGCCTCCCGCGACCAGTGCATCCACCTTCGTCTTGAGTGCCGCGGCGTCGACCGGGGCCATCGCCTCCACCACCTCGACGTCGGCGCATCCCTGTTCAGCGTTCACGTCGTCACCGTGCATCTTCGTGCCGTAACCCACCAGCGCCGCCGGCGTGCCCGCGGGAACTGCCTCGAACAGACCGGCGACCGACTGCTGAGCCGCCGCCATCCGGGTGATCCCCTCCCCCGCGTCGTCGTGGGTCATGGAACCCGAGGCATCCAGCACAGCCACCACCGGCAGTGATGTCCGGGCCCCGCTAGATTCCGTCGTCACCGGTGCTCCGCTGTTTCCGGTGGAGGCCGCATCGCTCTCCCCCGCCTGCGGTGAGCCGCACCCACCCACCAGGAAGGCCATCGCCAGCAGCCCTCCGATCCACCGGTTCCTCACGATCCCTCCTCGTGTTTCTAGTCTCAGGTCCGCACTTGACCGTCGCCGTTCACGATGTATTTCGTCGAGGTCAGTTCCGCCAGGCCCATCGGACCCCGCGCATGCAGTTTCTGGGTGGAGATTCCGATCTCGGCGCCGAACCCGAACTGGCCCCCGTCGACGAATCTGCTGGAGGCATTCACGAGCACCGCCGCGGCGTCGATCTCGGTGACGAACCGGTCGGCCGCGGCCCGGGACTCGGTGATGACGGTCTCGGAATGACCGGTGGTGTGGCGGCGGATGTGGGTGATGGCCTCGTCGATGTCCGCGACGATCCTGACCGCCAGGTCCAGCGACAGGTATTCCGCATCGAACTCGTCCTCACCGGCAGGGACCACGTCGTCGGCGAACGCCACCACATCGGGGGTTCCGTGGACCGTCACGCCAGCGTCGCGAAGCGCATCGAGCGCGACGGGAAGGAAGGCACCGGCGATGTCGCGGTGCACCAGCAGCGTCTCGACGGCATTGCAGACGCTGGGTCGCTGGGTTTTCGCGTTCAGCAGCACGGCGACGGCTTTGCCGATGTCGGCGGAGGCGTCCACGTAGAGGTGACAGTTCCCGGTACCGGTCTCGATCACCGGTACCTTCGCCCCCTCGACCACGGCGTTGATCAACCCGGCCCCGCCTCGCGGGATCAGCACATCCACCAGACCCCGGGCGGCCATCATCTCTCCCGTGACCTCCCGTCCCCCTTCCACCAGGGCGACGGCGTCAGCACTCACCCCGGCGTTCCTCAGCCCTTCACGCAGAGCCTCGACGCAAACCCGGTTCGACTCGATGGCCGAACTGGAACCGCGCAGCAGGGCCGCGTTACCTGACTTGAGGCACAACCCGGCCGCGTCCGCCGTGACGTTCGGGCGGTTCTCATAGATGATCCCCACCACCCCGAAGGGCACCCGCACCTGCCGCACCTCGACGCCATTGCCGAGCCGCCAGCCCCGCACCAGGTCACCCACCGGGTCGGGCAGCACCGCCACGTCGCGCAGCCCGTCGACCATTCCCCGCACCCGGTCGCCGTCCAGACGCAGCCGGTCGATCACAGCCTCGGGTGTCCCTGATCGCCGCGCCGCATCGACGTCGACGGCATTGGCCGCCAGCAGCTCCTTCTCGACGGCCGCCACGGCGTCGGCCATCGCGTGCAGGGCACGGTCCTTCTCATCCCGGGTCAGGGTGGTTAGTTGCCGGCTCGCCTCACGGGCCGCCAGGGCTTGGGATCGGAACTCCATGACGGGAGTATAGGAGGCACATACGGCATCCGTGCCCTGTTCCACCCATCGGTTTGCTGGCCTTGTTTCCGTTTCGCTGGGCCTATTCATGTTTGCCTGCCCTGTGAGGCCAGCAAACATCAACAAGCCCAGCAAACCGGTATTAAGGCCAGCAAACCAATCGACTGGTGAATCAGGGGATCAGTGGATTCCGATCATCAGATCGCGGTGCACGGCCAGACCCCCGAGGCCCATCCGCCGCCGCAGTTCCGTCGCGGAGCAGTCCACCAATCCACGTGCCAGCAGTGTTCCGCCGGGCCCGGTGATGTCGACGGGATCGCCCGCCTCGAAATCACCCGTAACATCGTCGATCCCCACCGCCAGCAGCGATGCGTGCCCCTTCCCTACGGCCCGGGCGGCACCGGCGTCGATCCGCAACTCCCCGCTCACCTCGGCGGCGTGGGCCAGCCACAGCAGCCTGCGGGGTCGTCGCCGCCCGGCGGCCTCGAACAGGGTGCCCACCTCCTCCCCCTCCAGGGCCGCCAGGAGCTGGTCGGCGTGGGCCAGCACCACAGAAACCCCACCCGAGGTCGCGATCCGGGCGGCCTCCACCTTGGTGCGCATCCCGCCGGTCCCGACACGGGAACCCACCCGGGAGGTGTCGGCCACCAACTCCGTGAAGTCACGGACCCGGGGTATCAACCGGGCCCCGGGTTCAGCCGGGTGTGCAGTGTAGAGGCCGTCCACGTCGCTCAGGATCACCAGCGCATCGGCCCGCACCAGGTGGGCGGTCAACGCCGCCAGGCGGTCGTTGTCGCCGAACCGGATCTCCCCGGTCGCGACGGTGTCGTTCTCATTGATCACAGGGATCGCCCCCAGCCTGAACAACCGCGAAATCGTGTTCAGGGCGTTCCGGTAGCTGCGCCCGTCCTGCAGGTCACCGGCGGTCAGCAGCACCTGCGCCACCATCTGGTGGTGGGCCGCGAAAGCCTCCGCGTAACGCCGGATCAGGATGCCCTGGCCGACCGCGGCCGCCGCCTGCTGGGTCTCGAGATCCTTGGGTCGCGCCGGGAGCCCCAACGGTCCCAGCGCCGCCGCGATGGCCCCGGAGGTCACCAGCACCAACCGTTTGTCGCGCGCCTGTAGGGAGGCCAGTTCTGCGGCGAGCGTCTCGATGCGCGCCGGATCCAGGTGCCCCTCCCGATCGGTCAGCGACGACGACCCGATCTTCACCACCAAGCGTTTCGCCCCGGTGATCTCAGTCCTCATCGATGACCTCGCCGGCCTTCCGGGCGTGATACTCGGCATCGATCCGGCGCCGCCGGGCCACGGCGGGCCGTTCGCTCTCCAGCCGGGGATCCTCACCCCGCCGGGAAAGGATCTCGGCCCCGGTCTCGACCTGCGGGGCGAAATCGAACACCACCGCGTCGTCGCCTCCGATGGCCACCGCGTCACCCTCCCGGGCCCCGAGTTCCAGGAGTTTCTCCTCCACCCCGAGCCGGTTCAACCGGTCCGCAAGGTAACCGACCGCCTCGGCGTTGTTGAAGTCGGTCTGGCGGATCCAGCGTTCCGGTTTCGCCCCGCGCACCCGCCACAGGAAACCGCCCTCCCCGTCGCCCTTCTTCACGATCGTGAAGGAGTCGTCGGCGGCGATACGTCCCACCGGTTTGGGTCGCAGGACCTTCTTCGGCGGCTCCTCCGTCGCCTTGGCGGCGCGGTGAGTCTCGACGATCCGGGCCATGGCGAACTTCAACGCGTTCAACCCTTCGCCGGTCTTGGTGCTCACCTCGAAGACCTGGTAACCGCGTTTCTCCAGTTCGGGCCGGGCGAGTTCCGCAAGGTCGGGGGCGTCGGGCAGGTCCAGTTTGTTCAACACCACCAGGCGTTCGCGATCCTCCAGACCGCCATGAGCCGCCAGCTCGCCCTCTATCACGTCCAGGTCGGCGACGGGTTCGCGGCCCGGTTCCCAGGTGCCCAGGTCGATGACGTGCACGATGGCCTGGCAGCGTTCGATGTGTCGCAGGAAATCGAATCCCAGGCCCTTCCCGAGCGAAGCCCCCTCGATGAGACCTGGAACGTCGGCGACGGTGTAGGTGAGATCTCCCGCCACCACGACACCCAGGTTCGGCACCAAGGTGGTGAAGGGGTAGTCGGCGATCTTCGGCCGGGCCCTGGAGATCGCGGCGATCAGCGACGACTTCCCCGCCGACGGGAACCCGACCAGACCGATGTCGGCCAGCACCTTCAGCTCGAGCTGGATCAGCCGGGACTCGCCCTCCTCACCGAGAAGCGCGAAACCGGGCGCCTTGCGGGCGGCGGTCGCGAGCGCCTCGTTGCCGAGCCCACCCTTGCCGCCGACGGCCGCGACGTATTCCTCACCGGATCCGGTGAGATCGGCCAGGTACTCACCCGTGGTCGCATCGGAGACGACCGTCCCGGCAGGTACCGCCAGGACCACGTCCTCACCCTTGGCGCCGTGCTGGTGGTCGCCGCGGCCGGGCTGCCCGTTCGTGGCCCGGCGCACCGACTGGCGGTGGTATTCCACCAGCGAATTGAGGTTGTCGACCACTCGGAGGATCACGGATCCCCCGTCGCCACCGTTGCCGCCGGCAGAAACCCTGGCCCCGCAGCCTGCAAAAACGCGCCATGCCTGAAGCCAATTCCGCAAATTCCGCATCCCGGCCCACTGCCGCCGTCTGCCTTGCCCTGACCGGTGCATCCGGCATGCCTTACGGCCTGCGCCTGCTCGAATGCCTGCTCGACGCCGGCTGCCATGTGCAGCTCGTGTATTCTCCGACAGCTCGGATCGTCGCCCGCCAGGAAACCGATGTCACCCTGCCGGAAGAGGCCGCGGACGCGCAACGACAATTACGCGCGCATTTTGCCGAATTGCCCGGCAGACTCGATGTTTACGGACACGAAGACTGGTTCGCGCCGATGGCAAGCGGCTCGAATCCGCCCTCGGCAATGGTCGTCTGCCCCTGCTCAATGGGCACGCTCGCCGCCATTGCGCAGGGACTAGCCAGCAATCTGATCGAGCGCGCCGCCGATGTCATGCTCAAGGAAAACCGCCCGTTGATTCTGGTGCCGCGCGAAACGCCGTTCTCGGCAATCCATCTGGAAAACATGCTGCGGCTATCACGTGCTGGCGCCGTTCTCCTGCCGCCCAACCCGGGCTTCTACCACCGACCGCGCACGGCAGCCGAACTCGTCGACTTCGTCGTCGCCCGCATCCTCGACCAGCTGAGCGTCCCGCACCAACTCGCCGCGCGCTGGGGGAAAATCACCCAGAGCAACCCTCCGTGTCCCTGAAAACCTTTTGTGACTTCGTCATCCCCGACCGACCATCAAAGTCGGCCTTGGCATCATCCCCGCAACTTCGGAGAAGCTTCGGCAACGCGCTACATTCTACTTCGTCTGCCTGACAACCCCTGTACCGCGCCCCGGAAAGCGTCCAGCGCTGCTTCCAGGTGCTCGATGATTTCTTGCTGCAGCACTTTCGGTGGCGGCAGATCGTCCAGCGTGTCCAGGCTGTTGTCTTTTAGCCAGAAGACATCAAGGCTGGCCTTGTCACGAGCTATCAATTCATCGTAGCTGAAGTATTTGAAACGTTCGGTTTCCTGGCGCTGGTGGCGGTTTTCTGGGTGGTAGCAAGTAATGAAGTCCTGCAGATCATCAAATTTGAGCGGGCGGGTTTTCAGAGTGAAGTGCTGGTTGGTGCGCAGGTCGTAAAACCACACGCCCTGGGTATGGATGCGGCCATCCTTTGGGGCGCTGTCGAAGAACACCACATTGGCCTTGACCCCTTGCGCGTAGAAAATGCCAGTGGGCAGACGCAGGATGGTGTGCACGTCGCACGTTTCCAGCAGCTTGCGGCGAATCTTTTCGCCTGCGCCGCCTTCAAACAGCACGTTGTCGGGCAGCACCACGGCGGCCTGCCCATCCACCTTCAGTAGACTAATGATGTGCTGTAAGAAATTGAGCTGCTTGTTAGAGGTAGTTTCCCAAAAGTCCTGCCGTTCGTAGGTCAGGGCCTCGCGGTCTTCCTCGCCCTCGGCATTGGTAATGGTTATGCTGCTTTTCTTGCCAAAGGGCGGGTTGGCCAGCACGTAATCCACTTTGAAACGCGGCTCGGCAATCAGCGCGTCAGAGCGTTCCACCGCCGGTTCGCCATCCAACTCGCCGATATTGTGCAAAAACAGATTCATCAGACACAGGCGGCGAGTATTCGGCACGATTTCGTTGCCGTAAAAGGTCTGGTCGCGCAGGAATTCCTTTTGCCGTTTATCCAGCCGCGCACCAGGGCGCGTCAGCCAGTTGTAGGCGCCCAAAAAGAAGCCGCCGGTGCCGCAGGCCGGGTCGGCAATGGTCTTCATCGGCTCGGGGCGCACGCAAGCCACCATGGCCTTGATCAGGACACGCGGAGTGAAGTACTGCCCGGCACCGCTCTTGGTATCTTCGGCATTCTTCTGCAACAGTCCCTCGTACAGATCGCCCTTGGTGTCGGCATCCAGGCTGATCCAGTTTTCGGCATTGATCATCTGCACCAGGCGCGAGAGCTTGGCCGGATCCTGAATTTTGTTTTGCGCCTTGAAGAAGATCGCACCCAGCATGCCCGGCTCCTGCCCCAGCCGCTGCAACACCTTGAGGTAATGCGCCTCCAGCGGCGCGCCCACCTTGGCCGTCAGGCTGGGCCAGTCGTAGCCCTTAGGAATACGCGTATCGCGTTTGTACGGCTCTTGCGCGTATTCATGCGCTAGTTTCAGGAATAGCAGATAAGTCAGCTGCTCCAGATAGTCGCCATAGCTCACCCCGTCATCGCGCAGGGTGTGGCAAAAATTCCAGACTTTCTGGACGAGGGAAGAAGCGTTCATCAAATACCCATCAAGTACGAATTGAGCACACAACCAATTAATTTAAAAAGAAAATATCAGAAGCCCAACCCCAGTGAAACCCACTCTATCAAGTACCCATCAAGTAAATTTCCCGGTCAGACGGCTGGAGACGATAGCTTGCTGCCCAGCCGGTTATACACAAACGGATTTGTGTCCGGAAACACGGCTTTTTCAATACACAAAAACGCCTCCTCTCCCCCTGTGCGTATCTACAAGACTCAGCATCTGGGCGAGCTGTCCTCATGATACATGTCCAGACAAACAGAATTCGTCTGAATTTAAACAACATTTTGATATGACATGTTTTTTCAAACCATAAAGGACAGTGTTGACAAATTTGTCCTCATTTCACCCATTTCGTCCTTTAGACGTGAGCCGATACCGCCGCCAGCGACGATCGCCTTCGTGTGTCACCAAGCCTTCACTGCCCAGCTCCCCCAAAGCCCGGCTGATGGTACGCAAAGCCAGCTCGGGGGCCACACGCTGATGCACTTCGCTAGACGAACTATCGGGACAGAGCGATAGATCTTCCGAAACCAGGGCTCACAAGCGGCGTGGCGTTATGCACTTGAGCCTGAAGCAAAAAACCTCAGGCCTTCTGGACGTGGAAGGGCTGTTCATCAAATACCTATCAAGTAAGATGCATTCACTTAACACATTGAATTAGATAATATTTTTCGCATAAAATTGCGCACGACGCCCAAATTGCCAAGTACCTGTCAAGCAACGCTTTTGGCCCAAAACGGCACATAGCGCCTCAGCTTGGGCGCTGCGTCCGGGTCGTGCAAGTCAATTACGCTAGCCTTCATTGCTTCTCTAATCAATCGCGAAGCAATGGCACTGTTCTTAGAGTCAATGCCAAAACGTTTACGCAAGGAGCTGTTGGTCATGTGCTCCCGCTGCACATAACACAGACATGCATGCAGGTACACAGCGCGGATACGGTCTACAGATTCCATGCTATTCAGTGATTGCGGAGCAAACAAGGTGCTACGCGTACAGTCTCCAACCACCTCAAACTCCGGGGCGGGCAATTGATAATGCTCAGCTAGGGAAACTACCTTATCGACCCCGCTACCCCGCTCTTCGCAGATCCCCATACGCCGCATGATTGAGGCCAGAGCTTCATTGCGTGAACGCGGTGGGTTATCCAGCATGCGTGGTATATCCACCAACGGCTTGCCGGGATTGGTGATCTCCATGCGGTCATCGAATATCTCCACCATAGAGCCGCTACCTGTAATGGACAAATCCTGATGAATCAGCGCATTAGCCACCAATTCACGAATGGCCAGTTCTGGATAAACAGGAACTTCTTTACGCAAAGCCTGCCCAATTACCTCATTGACAGGTAAAAGGCTATTGATAAAGCCAATCAGGCCTTCAAACCCTACCGCATAGCCCTTGATACCCGTTTGCTCACGTATGGTTTCCGTACGCCCTTTGCCTTTGTAGACGATCACACGCACAGCCTTACGTTGCAAGCTGGGAAAATTCGCTAAATTTTTGGCCGGCAAGATAGCGCCGATATTGAGGATATTCCAATAGCCACCGCCAACGGACTCAATCAAGCGGTCGGCAGCCAGCGCACTTAAGATGCCAGAACGCCCATCAGGCAGTGGCTGGACGAGAAGGTCGAAGTACCCTGGGTAATCCAGCAGGTTCAACACTTCATCCGCACTTACTTTATCAATGGCGGGCTGGCGCTCAAAAGGCAGTGCATCCAAAACGCGCCAAAGTATACGCTCTTTCTCCGGAAACTCCTTCAGGCGCTTTTTATAAGATCCAACTCGGATATATCCTTCCCCAGAAAACTTCACCGGATGCCTGTAGGCTGCATCAATTTCCAATAGCACCATGGACAAATCGTTAATTCCAACTTTAACTTTGACAAAATGAAAGTTGATTTTGGGCTCTAATAACCGAAGCAACCAGTTTTCAAGCTCTTCATTACGTACCCGTTTACGTTGAGGGTCAAAATCGGTACCAATAGGTGCATGTGTTGCGTCATCCACGCCCCAAAGCATGTAGGCATGTGTTTTTCCTTCTAAAGCCGCCGAATTAGCCAAGGCTGAAATGTATTCACCTATCACCTGCGGCTCGGCATCGTTGCGCTTGAACTCCAGCCAAGTGGTCTCCTGTGGCTGTGTGCACAATTCACGCACCAGGCCGACCCAATACTGCTCAGACATCTTGAATCTCCTTTTTCTTGCGCCCGCGCGGTTTTTGGGGCGGGGTTTGCGCAGCGCGTTGGGCGCGGATGCGTTCCAGCAGAGCGCTGGCGGGTTCGTCACTGGGGTCTTGCGGCACCAGTTCACCGGCAAAGGCAGCGCGCAGGATGTTTTGGCGTTGGGCGGTGGTTTGTTTGAAAGAGAACTCAATACGTTTTAATTGTTCAGATATTTCATTAGTTTGAAAATTAAGCTTCAAGACAATTTCTTGCTGCTCTTTAAATGGCGGCATTGGTATTGCAAGTGCAGATAGCTTTGAGCCATTTACATTAGCTTGACCAACTTGCTGAACAACCACTGACTTTACCCATTGTCTCCCATACGCAGAATTGATATATGCCGAAGCAAGCTCAGGCAGATAGCCGTCAGAGAAACGAACCCCGATCAAATATGAGGCAAAAGAACAAGGATCAACCTGTAATCTATAAATAGCAGTCTTTCCAACCAGCTCAGGGCTATTGGTTCGATTGAACAATAAGTCGCCATCTTGCAAATACAAAGCAGGAAATTCGACATGATTTATAGGAAGATATTTTAAGATTGAGAAATCTAGCTCTCCATCCTTAATATTTCCCATACGCAAAACAGGAACACCAGATGCATCCTCATTTGTTTTGGATGACGAGCCATATCTTTGTTCAATAGTGAGTTGCTCCACACTCGCCCACACCCAGCCTTCAGGCAACGTAGGCAGGTTCTGGGTATCTGGTGGGATCGGCTCGGGGTATTTGCCTTGCCAGTTTTTGGGCGGGGTTTTGCCTTGCTGGGCGAATTTTTCCAGTTGTTTGGCTTCCCAGCGGGCGCGGCGTTCTTGCAGGATGCGTGCCAGCAGCTCGGCGCCGGTTTCTGTGGGCGGGTGTTGCGCGCGCCAATCGGCAGTGAGCTGGCCTTCGACTGCGGCTTTTAGCAAGGATTGGCGGTATTGCGCCAGCTTTTTTTGTGCGGCTTTCAGCTCGGCCACCCCGGCATCAAGGTCGGAAAGCAGTTCTTCTAGCTTGGCAACGATACGGGTTTGTTCGGTAAGTGGTGCAATCGCCAAAGGAATTCTACGCATGGCCGAACTTGTTAGTTTCAACCTTGTCGAGCCTGTGACGTAAGGGTGATAGTCAATGGTGTTAAGTTGATAGCAAAGAAACCGATTGCTCATTACACCGTCAGCGCCAGATAAAATATGGGCGTGGTTATTAACCCAGAAGCGCCCATTTGCCAAATATGCTTTCTCCTTTATCGGGTCTAAAAATGGCGCCGCATCCTCACCAAGTAATACGCGCTCACCCTCGGAGCGAAATGCATCGATAAATCCAACTTGGCCGGTCGCCCCATAGTAGGGATAGAGGTCGTTCAGAGACTTTCCACTAATTCGACTATCACGCTCTGATGCATTGATTGGCTCTCGCTCAGAATCCATGACATTTACAACAGCATCCAGTGGTGCTTTAACCCAACCGACTGGAAGCCTTTCACTTTGCGTCGCCGCGCCTTCTGCCTTCAAGCTCACGCCACCAGCTCCCCATTCATTTCATTCATCAGCGCGTCCAGTTCCGGGCCAAATAATTGCCAGGCTTTTTGCAGGCCGCCATGGCCGGCAAGCTCGGCGTAGTCGAAGTCTTCACGGCTGATGCTGCAACTGTTGGCGATGTGGTCTTTCATCAGGCGCAGCCAGTCCATTTGCTCTGGCGTAAAGACAGTGCGGCGTTGGGCGTTGTGGCGGAAGACCCAGGCCTGGAAGCGTTTATCCACCTCGTCGGCAAAGGGTTTGAGTTCGGTATCCAGCCCCAGGGCGAAGCGCAGCAGAGAGATCAGGTCAGTGAGCTGGCGCTGGCGGCTGACGCCTTTGACCTGATGGCCCTGGATACGGGCGTAGGCGCTCCAGAGTTTTTCGGTGGTGAGCAGGAGCGGCGGTTAGCTCAGGCGTTCGTGCAGTTCTTCGATCATGTCGAAGGTGAGTGCACGGCGCTGGTAGGGCTGCTGGTAGAAAAAGGCGAGCGCGGCAATGTCATCTTTGTGCTGCTCGAGGTAGTCGGCAAAGCGCTGGATGGTGGCTCGGGCTTGCGCTTCGGCCTGCTTGCTGAAGCCTGAGTAGGTGACTTGATCAAGGTTGATGTGGTCGATGATTTGCTCGCGCTCGCGGCGAGCGGTTTCGAGGGCTTCGCGCAGCGAAGGGTTATCGAAGGGCGCGCAGGCGGCAGCGACGCGCTGGGCGCGGGCGGCATCGATTTCTTCAGGCAGCAGGGTGTCTTCACTGCGGGTGATGCCCTTGGCCTGGGCGGTGGCCAGCGCGGTTTGCACGATGGCGTCGGGGTCAAGCGCAGTGATGAGCGCCTTGCCTAGTTCGCCTACTGAGATGCCGCCGCTAGTTTTTTCAATGCGCGCCTGGGCCTTGCTGTCGAGCTGCTTGGCCAGGCGCACCAGGCGGTTGCCCAGGCTCAGCACGGTGTCGTCGTCGCGACTGCCAAGGGCCACACCTTGCAGCAAGTCTTTGAGGGCGATGCAAGGTTTTTTCTCCAGCGGGCGGCTTTCGGTTTTGAGGGATTTTTCAACGCCCACGGCGTCGATCAGCACGAAGCGGGCTTTGGCGCCTTCGGCGCTGCCGCTGACGCGCTTGAGGCCATCGGCATCCAGACTGCGCACGCCGCGGCCTTTCATTTGCTCGTAATAGCCTTTACTGCGCACGTCGCGCATGAAGAGCAGCACTTCCAGCGGTCTGATGTCGGTGCCGGTGGCGATCATGTCCACGGTGACGGCGATGCGCGGGTGGTAGTCGTTGCGGAAGCTACTCAAGATGCCGTCGGCGTCTTTCTCGGAATAAGTGACTTTGTGGCAAAAGTTGTTGCCCTGGCCGTAAACCTCGCGCACGATCTGGATGATGTCGTCGGCGTGGCTGTCGGTTTGGGCAAAGATCAGGGTTTTGGGCACTTCTTTGCGAGCGGGGAAGATCTGCGTTTCTACCGCGGTTTTCATGGCCTGGATGACCTGCCGGATTTGGCTGGGGTTGACCACGGAGCGATTCAGCGCCTTGGCGCTGTAGGGGGTGTCTTCTTCGATTTGCGCCCAGCGTTTTTTGCGGGTGTCACGGTCGCGGTGATCCACCCATTCGCGGGCCTTGAGTTCGGCGCCTTTCTGGGTAATTTCGGTTTCGATTTCGTACACGTCGTAGCCGACGTTGACGCCATCGGCCACGGATTGCTCGTAGGTGTATTCGGCGACGATGTTTTCGTTGAAAAAGCCGTAGGTGCGCTGGTCCGGTGTGGCAGTCAGGCCAATCAGGCTGGCATCGAAGTAGTCCAGCACCTGCTTCCACAGGTTGTAGATGCTGCGGTGGCATTCGTCGATGATGATGAAGTCGAAGCTTTCTACCGGCACGTCAGGGTTGTAGTGCACGAATTTTTCCTGCCCGGCGCTTTGCTGCACTTCGTTGAGTGAAATGTCTTCCGCCGATTCGTCGATCGGCTCGCCCGAAAGAATCGAATACATGCGCTGAATAGTGCTGATGCACACCTCCGCGTACGGATCAATATGTGAAGACGCCAGGCGCTGTACCCTGTACAGCTCGGTGAACTTTCGGCCATCGTCAGGCGGGGTGTAGGCCATGAACTCCTGATGCGCCTGTTTGCCAAGGTTGCGGGTATCAACCAAAAACAACACGCGCCTAGCGCCGGCGAACTTGATCAAGCGATAGACAGCGGTGATGGCGGTGTAGGTTTTTCCCGAGCCAGTGGCCATGTGCACCAAGGCGCGCGGCTTGTTTTGGGCAAGCGATTTTTCCAGCCCGGTAACGGCGCTGATCTGGCAAGCGCGCAAGCTGCGTTCAGGCAAGGGCGGCATGTGTTCGGCCAAACGTCGACGCAGGGTTTCAGGTTGCTCAAGCCAATCGGCCAAGGTTTGGGGCCGAAAGAAGTGGAAGATTTCACGCGAGCGCGGCGCGGGATCGGCGCCGTCGGTAAAACGGATAATTTGCCCGGTGGCCTCGAACAAAAAGCGCAGTGGTTGATTGCCCTGCCGCCATTTGAGGGTGGCGTTGGCGTAACGGGCGGTTTGGCTCTCGGCCACGGTGAGGACGGCGCCGGCGCTGTCTTTCTTGGCCTCGATTACGCCCACGGGATCACGGTTGACGAACAGCACGTAATCGGCCGGGCCGGTGTCGGTAGGGTATTCGCGTACGGCTACGCCAAAGCCAGCGCCCAAATTGAGCGCCCGCATGTCCTGAATGATCCAGCCGGCTTGCTCTAGCTTGAGGTCGATTTGCTGGCGAGCCTTGGTTTCCGGCGTCATGTGTGTTTTCCTTTTGCTTGACGCTGTTTCGTCGCTCACCATTCTAACAGGGATACACCCGGCAATTTTCCGCGTCTATTACCGCCAGCCGAGAATGATCGATTACCACCGCTTTCTATTTCCTTGTCTTCTTTTTTTCCGGCAAATGCGGTAGCGGCCGGCGGGCGGCAAGCAGGTGACGGATCGCCATCTACTGCGTGGTCTGTCAGCGGCTTACCGCCTTGTCTTTGGCAACGTCGAGCCATAGCGGCTTCCTTTGCCAAAATACTACGTTGGCTCGCCTTGCCGTACTGCTCGTACTGTCAGCAGCTTGCCGCCTTGTCTTTTGGCAAAGTTGAGCCGCTATTAAGCTTCTGGAGCACCTCTCTGAAATCTGTAAAAACAGGGCAGAAAACATAAAATACCCTGAAGCCCCGTAAATACGCGGAGTTCAGGGCATCAAAAAACATAAACCGGAACACTGTGTCCAACCAACCCTCTGAAACCCTTTATGCTCGGACATCTCCGAGGATGCCCGGAACCCCTTATAAACAGGGCATCTCAGAGCACTCGCCCGCAAACGCCCTATTTATAAGGGTTCCAGAGGTGCCTGCCCGGAACGCTCTTATCTACGCGGGGTTCAGGGCACCCGAAAATCCCCTTGCCCTTTAGGAGAGGAATTTAGGGAGAGGGTAAAAAAGTAAAAAGAGTGCAGGCGCATCTCCAAAAAGAGCTGGCCTGAAGCCCGCGTATTTAGGGCTTCTCCGGCACACCTGCCCGCCAGCCCTTTATTTATAAGGGCTTCAGAGGCACCTGCCTGGAAACGCCCTATTCATAAGGGGTTGCGCCCCTTCTTTCGGCCGTGACCATCAGTTCGCCGCCTTGCGCACCCTGGCCTTCTTTTCCGGCAGACGCGGCGGCGGCCGGCGAGCGGTAAGCAGGTGACGAATCGCCATCAGCGGATGGTAGCGCAGCATGCGCGGCCCCGCCCAGCGCATGATGATGCGTATCTGTTCGCGGTGATGGGCGCTGTAGCAGTGCGCCAGACACTTGTTACACGCCGGTTTGGCATCGCCGAAAGGGCAGGCTTCCAGCCGTCGCCGGGCGTAGTCGAGCAGGGTGCTGCATTCGCCGCACAGGCCCTGAAGGGTGTGGTGGTGCGCGCGGCAATAGAGACGCACCATGGCGCCGACGGTTTTCAGCTCGCGCGCCCGGCGGATAAAGCGCTTGTCGGTGCGGAATTCGACACTCTTCACGCGAAGGTGTCCCAGGCGAACTTGACGATCAGCACGCAGACCACGCCGAGGAACAGGCGGCGGACGAAGCCGCTGCCGTGCCTGAGCGCCATGCGCGTGCCGATGAACGAACCGGTGAGGTTGGCAATGGCCATCATGACGGCGACCAGCGGCAGATAATAGCCATGCGGGATGAAGAATCCGATCGAGGCCAGATTGGTGGCGACGTTGACAACTTTTGATGCCGCCGAAGCATGCAGGAAATCGAAGCCGAACACGCGGATGAAGAGAAAGATCAGGAAGCTGCCCGCACCCGGTCCGAAGAATCCATCGTAAAAACCAATCGCCGCGCCCAGCAGCAGGGCGCGAAAGAATTCGCGGCGCCCGCAATGCCGCGGCTCATGAACCGTGCCAAATTCCTTGCGCCAAAACGTATAGATCACCGCACCGATGAGCAACGCCAGAATCATTGGGCGCAGGAGGCGGATCGGCAGCCAGGCGACCGACATCGAGCCGAGATAGGCAAAAATGAAGGCAGCCGCAGCCGCTGGCAAGGCGGCCCGCCACGGCATTCTGACGCTGCGGACGTAGCGGATGGCGGAGTTGCTCGTGCCGACAAGACTGGAAATCTTATTGGTGCCGAACAGACTCGCCGGCGCAGTATCCGGGTACAGTGAAAACAAGGCTGGCACCTGAATCAGGCCGCCGCCACCGACCACTGCGTCAATAAAACCGGCAAACAGCGCCGCAACGCCCAGCATGAAAAAAGAGAAAAGTTCGTAATTCATAAAAAGGTCGTTGAACGACGGCGGATACCCTCATCCGCCGCGCTCTGAAAAACACCTGCCCGGCGAGGCCCACTGGCGCGGATAGACGGCCGAAACACCGACAAATACCGCACGGAAGTGAAGCCGGATTATGAGGCAAACCGGCGGATACCGTCGAACCCTGCACCATTGCCCACCATTGCCTACCATTGCGCCATTTCATCAACTTTGCATGGATTTTGTGGACGGCAAATAGTCCGGAAGCGGATTTCCCTCACTATAATTCTGCGCACCGGGCGGTGCCGACCGGCATTCCAGCCACTTCTGCATTAACGGTCGAAGAAGCGGGCGATTTATGGCGTAAGGTCACAGACCATCGGATCCGGGCGGCAGGGAAGTGACGGGCATTGTGGGCAATCTTCAAAGCCGACGTGTCTTATGCAACACAAGGGGCAGGCTGTATCGCGTACGATTTCAACAATCGACCTTCAAACAGGGCCATGGGCCAGAAGCTCAACAGCGATAGGGTTGCGATCGGAAAACGGGCGATTTGGGCGATTCCGGAAGATCCCGAGTTCATATGAAAACGCTACATCGGCTATCTCATGGCAAAAAGGAAAAGCATCCTGAGAAAGCCCACGTTTACAATCTTTCCATCTGCCCGAAATCTACCCGAAGCATGCGGGGCGTCGTGACGTGAACAGCAGGATTACAGGAGGTATGAAAATGAATGAACCGACCAGAATTGCCGTGATGGGCGCAGGCGCCGTGGGTTGCTACTATGGCGGCCTGTTGGCGCGCGCCGGCCATGATGTCGTCTTGATCGGCCGCGAAAGCCATGTCGATGCCATCCGCCGCGACGGCTTGTGGCTGGAAACCACAACGTTCTCCGAGCGAATTGCCGTAGCCGCCAGCACCCAAGCCGAAGCGGCGCAGGCTGCGCACATTGTACTATTTTGCGTTAAATCGACTGATACGCTGGCCGCAGCGGCACAGCTCGCCCCGCATCTGGCCCCTTCGGCCATCGTGCTCAGTCTGCAAAATGGCATCGACAATGCAGAACGACTACGCCAGCACTTGCCGCAGGAAGTCATTGCGACGGCAGTCTATGTCGCCGCCGAAATGGCCGGCCCCGGCCACATGCGCCATCACGGTCGTGGCGAGCTGGTCATCGGTGAAACACGCCATCGTCAAATGTTGCTCGCCTTATTCGGCGAGGCCGGCATTCCGGCACGCATTTCACCGAAAATTACCGAGGATCTGTGGGCCAAACTTATCGTCAATTGCGTCTATAACGCCTTGTCCGGAATCACCCAGCTGCCCTATGGTCAGCTCGTGCAAACCCCCGGCGCGCCGGAAACGATGCGCGCCATTCTGGCGGAATGCTTGCAGGTCGCCGCAGCAGACGGCATCAGTGTGCCTGCGGATATTCAGCATACGGTCAGCAGCATCGCGCAAACGATACCTCACCAGTATTCTTCGACCGCGCAGGATTTGCGGCGCGGCCGCCGTACGGAAATCGACTGTCTAAACGGCTATGTTGTTGCCCGCGCGCAGGTGCATGACATCAACGTGCCGGTTAATCGTCTGCTGCATATGCTGGTCAAACTTCAGGAAAATTCGGCGAAATAGCCAGCAAATACGACCGATATGGATAAAAAAATCCCGCGCCGGTGTGGCACGGGATGTAAATCCCATCGTTGCGATGGGTCAGGGAGGGTCAAAACGTTGCTCGCGGCAGAGACCGAAGCAACGGCTGCAGTTTACGTCCGCCCCCTAAAACCGTCTGTGGCAGAAGTTCCATTCTTTCGTAACCGATTGTGAGCGCACACAAATTTAATCGCTTACAAATCAATTGGATAGAAAGTATTAGGGAATTTGGCGCTAGCAGGCGGAAAGAATTTTGATCGCCGTTTGGGAATCTTTGGAAAACGCCTGGAAATCAGGTTATTTTTCGATCGCGAGAAATTCCACCCAATTTCGTTCAATCCGTCAAACCTGTGTCGCCCGCATAATCTCGCGTACATTTTTCATAGAATCACACACTCACACACACCCATGATTCTGTCGCCCTCGTCGCAAATCCACGTCGTTCCGCTGTTGCCCGAATACGCCGCACAGGCGGCCTTCTGGGCAACACGCCTGCATCTGCCGCTGCTGCCGCAGCCATCACCACACCCGGCAGAGCACAGATGCGCGGCTCCGTCCTCCTCCCGCCTCGTTGACCCGGTTGAGGCAGCCGGCATGCAATTGCAGGTCGGCGCCGAGGGATTGCAGCTGTACCTGCCCCCGTCCGGAACGGACGGCACCCATACGTCGGGAATCGTCCGTGTCGACTTTCTCTCCGGCGCCGTCGCTCACCGACGGCATTTCGGCGGCGGTAGCGGCCAGATGATCGCCAAGGCGGTCGGCATTCAACCCGGCCTTCGCCCTACGGTGCTGGACGCCACCGCCGGGCTGGGCCGCGACGCCTTTGTCCTGGCGCAACTCGGATGCCCGCTCAGGCTGATCGAGCGACAGCCGCTGATTGCCGCCTTGCTTGAAGACGGGCTGCGGCGCGCATCGGAAAACGCCGAACTGGCGGCCATCGTTGCCCGCATGTCCCTGATCGTCGGCGACGCCATCACGCTCATGCGCGATTGGCGCCACGGTCATGGGGACAGCCATAGTGACAGCGCTCCGCCTGATATTCCCCAGGTCATTTATCTTGATCCGATGTTTCCGCCCCGCCGGAAAAGCGCACTGGTCAAAAAAGAAATGCGTCTGCTGCGCCCGTTGGCAGGCGACGACAGGGATGCTTCGGCCCTGCTCGCGGCCGCGCTCGATCTGGCCTCCCACCGCGTCGTCGTCAAACGGCCGCGCCAAGCGCCGCCACTCGACGGCCAGCCGCCTGGATACACGTTGCACGGCCAGTCGAGCCGTTTCGACATCTATCCGAAAAAATCACTCAAATCCGCATAACGGCATAAGACGCTGCATGCGCGTGCCGTCAGGCATCATGTTCCGGCGCCGCGCCGCCTGATGCCCGACCTTGATGTCTAACGGTTGCTCCCCGCCACCATGACGAACCGGAACAGGCGACACTCGATAGCGCCGTTGTAGAGCGGCGTTTTTCGGCTCGGCGCAAGGCGCATCAGCTTGGGCAGACGGAGATCCGAAGTCAGGATATGGCAATCCCAGCCCGAAAAATTACGCTTGAGCGCACTCCCCAGCTGCGGGTAGAACGCCGCCAGCTCGTCCTGCTCCGACAGGCGTTCGCCATAGGGCGGATTGGCGACAAGAATACCGGACGGCGCAGGGGCGGCAATTTCCCGGATATCGCCAGCGCTCAGCGTAACCGCCGGCAGCAGGCCGGCGCGATCGAGATTGGCCAGCGCGGCGCGCACAGCCACCGGCGAAATATCGCTGCCCCAAATCTGGGCGAACCGCGCCGGTTTCTCAGCTTCCTGCGCGGCGTCGAGTAGATTCTTCCAGGTTTCCAGCCGGAAATTTTTCAGGCGCTGAAAGCCGAAGCTGCGCCCGCCCGCGCCGGGCGCAATATTGAGCGCAATTTGCGCCGCCTCGGTGAGAAACGTACCGCTACCGCACATCGGGTCGAGCAACGGCATGCCGGGCTGCCAGCCGGACAGCCGCAAAATGCCGGCCGCCAGATTTTCCTTGAGCGGCGCATCGACGGTTTTCTGGCGCAAGCCGCGCTGATACAGGGGCGCGCCCGAAGTGTCCAGATAGAGCGTGCAGCCATCGGCGGTCAGGAAGCCATGCACGCGCACCTCCGGCGCACGCGTATCGATGTCAGGGCGGCGTCCGGCGTCGGCGCGAAAGCGGTCGCATACGGCATCCTTGATGCGCAGGGTAACGAATTCAAGGCTTTTCAGCGGGCTTCTGATTGCCGTCACATCGACCCGAATCGTTCGCTCGGGGGCAAACCAGCGCGGCCATGGCGTTTCATACGCCAGCCGATAGATATCCTCCTCCTTTGCGTAGCGCCCCTGCGCTACGCGCCACAAAATGCGCGTGGCGATGCGCGAATGCAGATTGGCGGCGTAGCAGGCATCCCAGTCGGCGCTGAAATGGGCGCCGCCCGGTACAGACTGAACACCTTGCGCGCCGATTGCCGCAAGGTCCTCGGCAAGCAGCGTTTCCAGCCCGCGCGGGCAAGTGGCGAAAAAATTTTCCAAACGTATTTCCTTATGCCTGATGTCCTGAATCCAGGGTATTCCACTTTCTATTGCGGCATACCCTCTGCCATGTTCTGCCGGCACGCTTCCGCCCGCGCCGCCGCGATGCCCGCCGCAACCTGTGGGTACAGCAGACGCACGCCCAACTCACGGCGCAGACGGCGGTTATCCAGCCGCCGCGACTCGCTCATGAAAGAAAGCTGGGTGGCGGAAAGCGTGCCTTCCGCCGTTGCACGGGCAATGCGCGGCGGGCGCGGCAATGAAAAAGCGTCCGCCACCTGATCGAAGTAGTCGCCCATTCTAAGCTCGGAGTCATCACAGGCGTTATAGCAACGGTTCGGGCGGCCGCGCCGTAGTGCGGCACACACCAGCCGCGCCAGGTCATCGGCGTGAATGTGATTGGTAAATACGTCGTCTTCCGAACGCAATGCCGGCACGTGGCGTTGCAGACGTTCGAGCGGCAGACGCCCGGCGGCATAAATGCCCGGCGCGCGCAGGATACTGACCGCCGTGCCCAGCGTCCGGCCAAAACGCCGCAACTGGCGCTCGGCATCGACACGGCGCCGTGCGCGCGGTGTCGCCGGATGCACAGGGCGCGTTTCATCCACCCGCGCCCCGGCACAATCTCCATAAACGCCGCTGGTACTGACATACACGATGCGTCCGGGCGGCCGCGCCGCGCGCGCCAGCGCAGCCAGGAGGTGGCGCATTCGCGCGTCTCCCGCCCCATGCCGGGGCGGCGGCGCAAAGTGCAGGACGATATCGGCCAGGCCGGACAAACGCTTCAGACTGCGCCGCTCATCCAGATCGGCGGGCAAGGGATACGCGCCATGCGCGCGCCAAAAGGCCATTTGCGCCGCATCACGCACAACGACAAACAGGCGATAGCGACCGCACAACACAGGCAATGTCCGGCGTGCAATATCGCCGCCACCGACGATCAGAATGGAGCGCACATGGCGCGGTGCTCGAATTTTTTTCACGGCGCGATTCTATCGGGAAATTGTCGGAACGCGTGCCGGCAATCCGCCAGAGGAGACAGTACACGGTAACTCGCGCGCGCCGTCCGGGCGCCCAGACTCTTCGGCAAAACACGCCGCGTTCACTGCCCCGCCATCGTACCCCATCGCCAGCAACGCCCATTTCTTTCAACTTCCTTCACGAAGCGATAAAAAGCGGACAGACAGCAAGCGCCTAGCATAGGCGGTATGAGAAACAAGGCACACAAGGCTATGCGACCGCCCGGACAGAGCGGCTTCATACAAAACCCGCCTAGCCGGTCTGCCGCCATTGAATCGCGCATGCGGAATGCTGCATAATCGGCAAGGTCGTTGGTTTTTGTCTGGTCATATCGAGTTTTCTATAAGGAGAAGGATTTTGGCCTCAGAACTTCCTCGCATTGCCCTCGTGATGGGTGACCCGGCAGGCATCAGTCCGGAACTGACGGCAAAACTGCTGGCGCTGGATGAAATCCGCGCCGCCGCAAGAATCGTTGTCCTCGGCGACCGCCGTATTTTCGAGCAGGGCGCCCAGGTTGCCGGCGTGGATCCGGCACTGGTCTATCTCTGCCAGGGGCAGCCGCTGACTTCGGCCCCCGACCCGCATTTCATCGATCTGGAAAACCTCTCGCCGGATAAGGTCGAGCGCTGCAAGGCGACGAAGGTCGGCGGCGCCTTTGCCATCGACAACTTCAGCCGCGCCCTGCACATGGCACACGCCAGAGCGGTCGACGCCGTCTGTTTTACGCCATTCAACAAGCAGGCGATGCGCTACGTATATCCCGGTTACGAGGACGAAATCGGTTTTGTCTCCGACACCATCGGTTTTACAGGCATCGCGCGTGAATTCAATGTGCTGGAAGGTCTCTGGAACGCCCGGGTAACTTCGCACATTCCGCTGGCGAAAGTCGCCTCGTCGATCACGACCGAAAATATTCTGGCCGAGCTGGAACTGGCTGATCGCTGCCTGCGCGCCGCCGGAATTGGCCGTCCGCGCATTGCGGTGGCCGCCATCAACCCGCACGCTGGCGACGGCGGCAATTGCGGCCGCGAGGAAATCGAGATCATCGAACCGGCCGTCAAGGCCGCCGTGGCGCGCGGTTTCGATGCTTCCGGCCCCTATCCGGCAGATACCGTTTTCGTCCGCGCCCGCGGTGGCGCCTTCGACGCGGTATTGACCATGTATCACGACCAGGGGCAGATCGCCATGAAGCTGATGGGCTTCGATCGGGGCGTCACATTGCTGGGCGGGTTCCCCTTCCCGATCTGTACGCCTGCGCACGGCACGGCTTACGACATCGCCTGGAAAGGCGTTGCCAACGTCGGCGCCGCCCGCGCCGCCTTCCTGATGGCGGCAAAAATGGCCTCGGAAAAGCGTATTGCCGGCAATGCCTGAGGCGATCAGGCACGACGCTGTGGCCTTCGATTCACGCACGCAGCACTTTTAACCCACTGCAATTTTCAAGGAGCGCCTGCATGTTTAAACCCCAAACGCTGACCGTTGTGCTGGCAACGGCACTCCCTTTGTTCTGCGCGACGGCGCAAGCCGCCTGGACGCCGGAAAAACCCGTCGAATTCGTCGTCACTAGCGGCGCAGGCGGCGGCACGGATACCTTTGCCCGCACCATCCAGTCGATCATTATCAAGAACAAGCTGATGAACGTGCCGATCGTGGTCGTCAATAAAGGCGGCGGCGCGGGCAGCGAAGGCTTTGTCTATGGCTCCAGCGAGCAAACCAATCCGCACCGCGTGACCTTTGGCACCAACAACGAATATCTGCTGCCGCTAGTCGCCAAAATGGGCTATTCCGCCGACAAATTCGTGCCCGTCGCCGCCATGGCGCTCGATGAATTCCTGATCTGGGTCAACGCCAAGTCGCCGATCCAGGATGCCAAGAGTTTCATCGACGCGGCAAAGCAGGGCGACGGACTGCGCATGGGCGGTTCGCAATCCAAGGATACCGACCAGACGCTGGTCAGCATCATCAGCGAAACCACGGGCGGCAAATTTACCTATATCCCGTTCAAAAGCGGCGGTGAAGCGGCGGTTCAGCTGGCCGGCGGGCATATTGATTCGAACGTCAATAACCCGAACGAGAATATCGGCCAATGGAAGGCCAACATGGTGCGCCCGCTCTGCGTATTCAGCAGCAAGCGCATGGCCGCCGGCCCGAAGGTCACCAAGACCATGAGCTGGGCGGATATCCCGACCTGCCGCGAAGCCGGCGTGCCGATTGACGCCTATCAGATGCCGCGCACAATCTGGCTGGCCGCCGGCGTGCCGCAGGAGGTTGTGAGCTTTTACTCCGAGGTGATGGACAAGGTACGCCACACGCCGGAATGGAAGGCTTACATCGAGCGGACTTCGCAGACAGCCGCCTTCATGAGCGGCGATGAACTGCGCAAGTATATTGAGCAGGACACGGCGCGGGCGCGCGGGGTTTTCGAGCGCGAGAAGTGGCTGGCGCGCTGATCCGTTGCCTTGCTGATGTGGCTGCCCGGAGATCCGCGTGGATAGGGCATCTCCGAGGAGGCGCTCTGAAGTCCGCGTGGATAGGGAATCTCCGAGGGGGTGCCCGGAACCCCTTGTAAACAGGGCGTCTCCGGGGACCCCTCCGGAAACCCGCATGGATAAAGGATCTCCGGGTAGGCGCCCAGAGAAGCCCAAAAGACGCGGGCTCCGGCCAATGCCGGATGCGCGGCAACAGCCCGACGACTGCTTCAACCCGAATCTTTAACCTGAACAAACCCGACTGGGGGGCTGCATGCAAAACCCATCCGCAAGCTTACTGTCCCGCTTCGTCATGGAGGCGGCGATCGCCCTGCTGACCGGCCTGATCGGCGGCATCGTCTGCTACGGCTCGCTCGAATTCGGCATCGGCTGGGGCGACGCCGGCCCTGAGCCGGGCTATTTTCCGTTCTACGTCGGCACGCTCATCATCGCCGCCAGCGCCGTCAATCTGGTCATGGCCTTCGTGCATCACCGGCGCGACACGGCCGAGGCGTTTCTGACACGCGAACAGAGCCAGCGCATCCTCGCTTTTTTCGGCCCGATGCTTCTGTTCATGCTGATTTCTTCCTGCCTGGGCATTTACGTCGGCATGATTTTGTACCTGTTCGGTGTCATGGTGTTTCAGGGCGGCTACGGCGTGATGAAGGCGGCCGTCATCAGCCTGACCACCGCCGCGGTAAGTTTCTGCCTGTTTGAAATCTGGTTTCAGGTGCCCTTGCTCAAGGGGCCGCTCGAAGCCTCGCTGGGAATCCATTGACGCCCGTCGGGCAAGCACGCACGCATTCTGCACAGGAGTTCTGCCTTGGAAAACTTCAGCAACCTGATGGATGGATTCAATATCGCTTTTTCCATGTTCCATCTCGCGCTCATGGCAGGCGGCGTCCTGCTCGGCATCCTGGTCGGCGTCCTGCCCGGTCTGGGTGCGCCCAACGGGGTATCCCTGCTATTGCCGCTGACCTTCGTTATGGATCCGGTATCCGCCATCATCCTGCTGACTAGCATGTACTGGGGGGCACTTTTCGGCGGTTCGACGACATCCATTCTGTTCAATATCCCGGGGGAGCCTTCCTCAGTGGCGACGACGTTCGACGGCTATCCGATGGCACAGCAGGGGCAGGCCGCACACGCCCTGACACTGGCCTTCATGTCCGCCGGAACGGGCGCGCTGTTCGGCGTGGTGGTGATCACGCTGCTCTCCGGTTGGGTCACCGAGTTTGCCCTGCAATTTAGCTCGCCGGAATACTTCGCCGTATTTCTGCTGACCTTCGCCAGCTTCATCGGCATGGGGGGTGGCTCCCCTTTCAAGGCCATCGTATCGATGATGCTTGGTTTTGCCTTCGCCACCGTCGGCATGGATAGCATTTCGGGCAATATGCGGCTGACCTTTGGATTCTCCGAACTGGTCAAAGGGATCAGCTTCCTGGTTGCCGTCATCGGCCTGTTCGGTATTGGCGAACTGCTGCAAACGATGGAGGAAGGTCTGCGCTTTGACGGCATTCATGCGCGCGTCCGCGTCCGTGACGTACTCAAGGCCGTTGCCTCAATACCCGGTCACTGGCTGACGCTCTTGCGCAGCGCTTTTATCGGCTGCTGGATGGGTATCACGCCCGGCGGGCCGACGGCCGCTTCCTTTATGAGCTATGGTCTGGCCAAACGCTTTTCGCGCAATAAAGAGCGCTTTGGAAAAGGCGAACCGGCCGGCGTTGTCGCGCCGGAAACCGCCGACCACTCGGCGGGCACCTGCGCCATTTTGCCCATGCTGGCGCTGGGTGTGCCCGGTTCGGCCACATCCGCAGTCATGATGGGCGGCCTGATGATCTGGGGTCTGACGCCGGGCCCCATGCTATTCATCGAACGCCCCGATTTCGTCTGGGGCACCATCGCCAGCATGTATCTCGGCAATGTCATAGCGGTCATTCTGGTGCTGGCGACCGTGCCAATATTCGCCGCCATCCTGCGCATTCCTTTTTCGATCATCGGACCGATGATCGTCGTCGTCTGTTTCATCGGCGCTTATACCATCAGCGGCGCGCGCCTCGACCTCTGGCTGGTGCTGCCTTTTGGCCTGCTCGGCTACGCCTTCAAGAAACTGGGCTATCCGATCGCTCCCATGGTGCTGGCGATGGTGCTCGGCGATAAAGCCGAAGATGCTTTCCGTCAGTCGATGATCATGTCCAAAGGGTCGCTGTCGATCTTCTGGACGAATTCCACGCTGGTCGCAGTCATCATGACGCTGGCTTTCATTCTGCTGATGTGGCCGGCAGTCAGTGCGCTTTTCCGGCGAATGAAACGACCTCACCGGGAAGCTGCTGCGTAATCATGCTTTGCCAATCGGTAACGTTCCGCTTTCGCCGGATTCCCCGATAGGCGCCAAAGCCATGCCGCAATGGTTCTCGACTGCCGGACGGACATCGGCGCTCTTGCAGCGGCATGCGGCCCGGGGCATTTTGCCTGCGCAAAGGGCGGGGATATTGTGATGCAAATGTAAAAACAATACACTGCCACTGGATTGGCGTTTGACGAGCCTCGTGAATGTCGCCCGCGCCGTTTTATCGTCCCGATCAGGAAAGGATTTACCAATGAGAATCGCAGTTGCCGGTGATAGTGCCGGTGTTGTGCTATCGGAAGTTCTAGCCAAGCATCTAGCGAGCTGCAAAGGGGTCGACGTCACCGATCTGAGCCGCTCGCCCAGCGGGGGCAGTGAGTATTACGCCAATATTGCCGAACGGGTGGCCAGGGCCATTCTGGCCGGCGAATACGATCGCGGCATTCTTTGCTGCGGTACGGGTATCGGTGTGGCGATCTCGGCCAACAAGGTGCCCGGCATCCGCGCGGCGCAAACACACGATACCTATTCCGCCGAACGCGCCGCCAAGAGCAATAACGCGCATATCATTACGCTCGGCGCCCGGGTCGTCGGTGCGGAACTGGCAAAAACGATCGTCAATGCCTGGCTGGCATCCGAATTTGATCCGCAAGG
>ERZ772967.495-NODE-495-length-31744-cov-28.590457_pt1 | contig 31744 bp, 30 predicted proteins | sample MGYA00511677_ERZ772967 | MGnify/ENA primary metagenome ERZ772967 (study PRJEB29015, sample SAMEA2737931) | human oral metagenome | biome: human oral; feature: human-associated habitat; material: dental | place: China | collected 2146 ...
AAGCCCTCCCGGCAATGGACGCCTCCATGAGCAACGGCAAACGATTCAAAGGCAAGAATAAGAAGGCGACAGGACAAGCAGGGCAGAAGAACAGACGCTACGGTCAGTGGGGCTCAATGCAAAGGATGGAGGCCTCACAAGGTATCCTTATAGGCCGATAGGGCGGCCGTAAGACAGTGGCCGCCCCCAAACTTAACCATACGGAGGTATCATGCGTCTAAAGAAACTGTCCGTCCTTTTGTCAATTCCCGCCCTGGCCCTCTCGCTGGCATCCTGCGGGAACGACTCTGAGAAGCCTTCTAAGGAGGAAGCGAAAGCCGGGATGGTAAAGATCATCAAGCAGCTGCCCAAGTTCAAGAAGGCCAACTTGCCCGATTCTCTCCTGAAAAGCCTATCCTCGTGCATGGTGGACAAGATCTATGACAAAGCGAAGCCTGAGACGCTCAAGAGCTTAGCAGGTGGCGAGAAGAAGGCAACCATCTCCTCCAGCGACAAGTCTCTTGTTCAGGGCGCCACGATGCAATGCGCCAGCGAGGTCAAGAAGCAGATGGGGGCCGGCGCCGGAAACAAGTGACTTAACGGCGTGGCTGTGGCCGTTCTCAAACTCAGAGAGTTCTGCTCACGCCGGCTCACAGCCGCCCTCAACAAACCGGAGGCGTTCGGGCGGAGTTGCGACGCCGCAGCTCCGCCCGTTTTCTCAGGGCCCTCGCCCAGCGTCCCAACCCCAGCCAACAAGCGGCGCTCAATGCCTTCGAATGGCGCCAAAGAACCTTGCAACCAGCTTGCGCTAACGCAAGCATGCTCCCGCAAAGGCCTTTCTCCCAACCCCCCCAGTTCTCGACACACAATGCGCCACTTCAGCGCGAAACTGCAACAATTTGCAGTCAACGAGCGAGAGTCGCATCAGCGGCAAGCCGCTTCGCGATTCGCCCGCACGGCACACACACGTGTAATGTAACTTGAACGGCAGAACGGTTCGAGCCGTCAAACATCTGCCCTCCACAAGAAAAGGAGTGCCATGCCGAGGACGAACTTGGCCGCCGTCGCGGCCCGCTCACCTGCCTCACCCTCGCGAGTTCCAGTCGGCGCTTTTCAGGAAGATGAAAAATTCAACGCCTCCATTCTTCACGGAACACGTCGGTCTACGCCGATGGCCATTTACACGCGGATGGACAGCTCAAAACCGGTTGATTTGCTGGTTTCCGGGAAATGACGCCTCTTCTCCGCAGTACGGCCTCACTAACAGTAAGGAAAGTAATGCTACGTAAGAAGATTGCCGCTCTTGTCGCTATATCCACGCTTGCCTTTCCTCTCGCAGCATGCGGAGACGATGAAAAGCCTTCGAAAGCAGAAGTCAACAAAGGGCTGACGAAGATCCTCTCCTCACATCCTTTGACTCCCAAAAGGTCGCACGCTGCCGCCAATAAGCATATGGCCTGCACCACGAACGAGATCTACGGCAAGATGAGCGAGGACAGTCTGAAGGCCATCGCCGGAGGCGAACGGAACTTAGAAGTCAGGCAGGGGAAAGAGGAGCAGTTCGAAAGAGACAAGAAGATTCTCGAAAAAGCGATCACCAAATGCGCGGCGAAGTTCAGCAAGGGGCTTTCGCAGGCAAAGTGACCCCTCACGCTATAAAGTGAGTACGCATATGTGGGCGGCCCTTGGGTCGCCCACATGCTGCATTTCACCAGACACCGCTCACTCAACGGACCGTATTCCCTGCGCTGCATTGCACGTGGAATCGCTCCCCCTCTCGAAGAGCTGAAGCGGGCTGGCTCGGAAAAGCCGAGCCAGCCCTTCGACGGCCGAAGCCCGCCTCGCCAGGCTTCGAGCTTCCCTTCCGATCGGCCACGCCTGTCGTACGCTTTTCGAAGAGGAGGAACCATGACGATTCCCACGGACCCCTACAACTCGCCTCAGCGCAGACCGTTCGACGAGGGCCACATTCTCAAGCCTCTCTGCGAAGAGAGGCCCAAGGCAGCGGATTTCGGGCATTCGACGGCGACGCGACCCGATGCCAAAAGGCCCGACACGAAGGGACGAGCCGACGCCGGGGAACGAACCGACGCGATCGAGGGGGCGGGCACGAATGAACGACCCGAGGCAAGCGAAGAATCCGGCGAGAGAAGGGCATCTCGCGGCGAGGCCGCATCCGGGAAGGGCGGCTCGGCGCCGTCGGGCATCGTGTTCACCCGCGCGACGCAAGTGCCTTCCGAACCCAATCTAGACGACACTCGCCCCCGCACCCTTGCCACGCCGCTTTTCCGCGCCGCCCCGGAAACGCCTTCGGCTTGGAACGCCGACTCCGCGTCGACCGCCTCTCCGGCGACGACGTCGGTACCCCATTCGACGGCGGCCTCCCCCGCTGCGGCGGCCTCCCCCGCCGCAGCGCATCCGTCCACGAGCTCTCCCGAACCGCCTCAGGCGACGTCGGCGTCGCCCCGCCGGCCTCCGGCCGAGGAAACCGCCACCGCCGAAAACGCAACACTCGGTCCAGGCGCCATGCCAACCGAAAGCGCCACGCCTGACCAAAGCGCCATGCCAACCGAAAGCGCGACACCGGCAGAAAGCCCCACGGCGCCCACTCCTCCCATGCCGTCGGACAGCCTCCCGTCCACCGCGCCGACGCCGTCGATCACGCCTGAGGACCCGGAGGAAACCGCCCCGAACGCTTTCAGGCCTTCGGCGCCGCAGGCCTCTTCCAACGTTTCCGGAAGAGGCGAACCCGGCGAATCTCCCGCCGCGATGCGTGAATCCTTGGCCGCCGCCGCGGGCCTCGGCTCCTTTGCGAGCTCACGCGCAGCCGACCAGCCGCCCGGGCCCGCGGACTCTCCGGCCGTCTCCCGCCACTCGCCTACGAGGCGGTCGCGCTCCCAAACGCCGGCTTATTCGCAAGCCCCCGGGCATTCCGGCGCAGGCCGACGCTCGCCCGCGCATTCGCTTTCCGTTCAATCCGCGGTCGTCTCAGCAGCCTCGCCGTCGGAAAACAAACATCCCATCCGCACAAGCCTCAGACGCGCCCTCGCCGACGACGACGCGGACAGGGTTCCCACGACCGGCGGAGTCTCCAGCATCTTCAGCGACGACGTCGCCACGACGACGTTCGAAACGTCCCGGGACATCGGCGGCACATACGAAAGCGCGACGTCGTACGCCGGCGGCTCGGCCTTTGGCGAAGGATCGACGTTCGGCGAAGGCTCGGTGTTCGGAACGGACTCGGCCTTCGACACGGAGACCGTCGGCGGCTCCCTCACATCGGAGGCCTCCCCAGCATCGGAGGCTATCCCCGCCTCGTCCTCCGCCCCCGCTTCAGACGAGGCAGGCGAAGCCGACTCAAGGCAAGCCTCGCCCGCGTCCTCGCGACGCCGCGCCGCAAACGCCGATTCTCAGCGGGCGGCCCTTGACGACGGCCCGGAATCAGACGTTCCCGCCGCACCGAAAAAGCGGGCGGCCGCGCACGTCGGAGTGCTTTTTGCCACAATCCTCCTCGTGCCCCCGGCATGGTACGTGGTATCCGACGCGCACGCGCGTCTCGTCGCCGCCTACAAGGATTCATCGGTTGATTTTGCGGGCGCCGGCGAACTCGTCGGGGGACTGGCAATCCTCGCCCTCATCTGGTTCTTCGCCCGGGCGTCGTCTTTGGGAGCGGCTTTCACCGGCTGGATCGTCGCGGTCTTCGGGGCGCTGGGGCTGGCTTTGCCGCGGTGGACCGAGCGATCGATCCTCGACCCGATCTCCCAGCGGCTCGAGGGAAACGGCTTCACCCGCAACGTCGCCAATCTGTTGGCGTACGACATGCTGACCGGCCTGATATTCGTTTTCGGCGGGGTGCTCATTCTCACCGGAGCGGTTTCGCACTGGGCCCGCCGACGCGGCCACAAGTATGGTGTACTCATTGCGCGCCGAACGCTCGCACTCGAATCGCTACAGGAGTATGAGAACGTGTACGTACCCGCATCGCGGGCGCGACGTGCAGAGCCAACACACACAAACGAGACTTAGGACGAGACGATGAGCGCTCCAGCAGACAACTCGGCGGTCTTTCTGCCCGGCCCCTGGCAGCATCGGCTCATCAACGCCAACGGGTGTCAATTTCACATCGCCCACATGGGCGAGCACCGCAGCGACCGCCCGCTCGTTCTCCTCGTCCACGGATTTCCGGAGTACTGGTGGACGTGGCGCCACCAGATTGAAGCCGTCGCCCTCGCCGGCTATGAGGTGGCGGCCATCGACCAGCGGGGCATAGGCGGGTCAGACAAAACGCCGGACTCCGCGGACGGCATGCTCCTCACCCAGGACCTCGCGGCCATCGTCCGCAGCCTCGGAACGTCAAGGGCCGTCGTCATAGGCCAGGGCCGCGGAGGCTTCCTCGCGTGGTCGGTCGCCGCCCTCGAACCCGACGTCGTCGAAGGCATCATGACCGTCTCGGCCCCGCATCCCCGCACTCTCCAAAGGCTCGGCACGCATCTGACGCTCAAAACCTGGCGTCAAGTGCTCAAAACGCTCATCCCGCATTACGCTGCGAAGCGCCTGGCAGACGAAAAGGACCTCAAAAGGCTCCTGACAGACTGGTCGGCGCCGGGAAACGCCGGCGCCTCCGGGGAAGCCGCCAACTACGCCGCGGCGCTCCGGCTGCCCGAGGCGGCGTCGATCTCGCTCGAACAGCTTCGCTGGTCTTATCTTTCGACGTCGAAGATCAACGGACGCGAACACATCGCCCTCACGCGCCGCTTCGTGAACGCAACTGTGTGGGCCGTGCGCGGCGAACGCGACCCGCTCTTGCCCGCGCGGGCCTGGCGAAAGGACCTCGAATTCGCCAGGGGCAACTATCGCTTCATCGAGGTTCCCGACGCCGGGCATTTCGTCCAAGAGGAGCAGCCCGGCCGCGTCACCGACCTCGTCTTGGAGTTCCTGGCCCAGATCTGAGGCTCGGGCGCTCCCGGCGAGTCCCAGGCCCGGCCGGCAAGGCTCAAGCCCGCTCGGCGAATCTCAAACTCACCCGGCCGGCAAGGCTCAAGCCCGCGGGAAATGTGGGGATCAGCCTCGGTCTGCGAGAAGCGGGTAAGAGGGGCATACCTCCGCCAAGGCGCACGCCCCGCACGCGGGTTTTCGCGCGCGGCACACTTGACGCCCGTGAAAGATGATCCGGTGGCATGCCTGCGTCCACTCGCTTTCGGGAATGAGACGCGCGATGTCCGCCTCGACCTTGACGGGATCCTCGCTCCTGCTCCACGCCCAGCGCCGCGCGAGGCGGCCGACGTGGGTGTCGACGGTGATTCCGGGCACGCCGAACGCGTTCCCGAGGACGACGTTCGCCGTCTTCCTCCCGACGCCGGGAAGCTTGACGAGCTCTTCCAGGGTGCGCGGCACCTCTCCGCCGTGGTTCACGCACAGAGAGGCGGCAAGGCCGATGCAGGAGGCCGCCTTGGCCCTGTAAAAGCCGAGGGGATGGAGAATGCCTTCGAGTTCGAGGCGGTCCGCGCCGGCGAGGGCCTCCGGCCCGGGATAGGCTTCGAAAAGGCGCGGAGTGACGGTGTTGACTCGCGCGTCGGTGGTCTGCGCAGAGAGGACGGTGGCCACCAAAAGCTCGAAGGGGTTTGAGTAATCCAACGCACATGCGGCGTCGGGATAGAGCGCCGCCAGGCGACGGTTTATCTCAAAAGCGGCGTCTTTGCGGGCCGAAAGGGACCGTGGACGCTGTGGCAAAGAGGCACGTGAAGGCATGCCCCAAGCGTAACTCGCCCGGAAAACTCGAAATATGATCGACTGTGAGGTAAATTGCAATGTTAGAGTTTAGTGTGATCCACTACAAAGGATTGATCGACGGAAAGGGAACAGATGGACATTAGCGTTCTCAAGGCGGTTCCGCTCTTCAAGGACATCGACGCGGAGGACCTTGAGGCTCTCAGCCAGCTGATGAGCGAAACGTCTCTCAAGCGAGGCGATTCGCTTTTCCGCGAAGGTGACGAGGGCGACCGCCTATACATAGTCACCGACGGCAAAGTCAAGCTCAGCCACTCGTCCGACGACGGCCGCGAGAATCTCATCGCCGTTCTCGGCCCGGGTGAGATCATCGGCGAACTCTCGCTGTTCGACCTCGGCGCCCGTTCCTCTACGGTCACCGCGATCGCGCCCACCCGCCTGATCTCATTGGCCCATAAAGACATGATGAACTTCATCAACCAGCATCCCGACATGGCCATAACCATGCTTCGAGAGCTGGCCCGCCGTTTGCGCAACACGAATGAGCAGATGGCCGATCTGGTCTTTTCCGACGTCCCCGGCCGCGTCGCCAAGGCACTGATCGACCTGGCCAATCGCTTCGGAGAGCGGACCCCCGAAGGCATCTACGTCGCCCACGACCTCACGCAGGAAGAGCTTGCCCATCTCGTGGGCGCCTCCCGCGAAACGGTCAACAAGTCGCTTGCCGACTTCGTTTCGCGCGGCTGGATCCGCCTCGAGGGAAGAGCGGTCCTTCTCATCGAGATCGGACGCCTCCAGCGCCGCGCCCACTGAGGCCCGCTCGGCGGCCGGAAGTCTCGTCGTTTCCGGCCGCCGGCGCCCTGCGGCGTTCACGCGGTTGCGAACTGGACCTCGACTTCGACCGGGGTGTCCAAGGGAAGGACAGCCACGCCCACGGCGGAGCGCGAATGCCTTCCCGCCTCGCCGAAGATCTCCCCGAGAACTTCGGACGCGCCGTTGGCGACTGCGGCCTGCCCCGTGAAATCGGGCGCCGAAGAGACGAAAACGGTTACGTGCACCACCCGGGACAGGCCGTCTACCCCGCCCGCCAGCGCCGCAGCCGCGGCCAAGGCGTTGAGGGCGGCTACGCGGGCAAGGCCTTTCGCGTCCTCGGCGGGCACGTCCGAGCCGACTTTCCCGACCGCGGGCAAAGCGCCGTCAACGAGCGGAAGCTGGCCAGACGTGCGGATGACGTCGCCAAAGCGGGTCGCCGGAATATAGGCGGCGACGGGCGCGGCAACCGGCGGAAGCTCAATCCCGAGCTCAGCGAGGCGCTCTGAGAAATCCATCCGTCAGTCCTTCGGCCGCTTGAGGTAAGCCACCAGATTTTGCCCGTCGGGGCCGGGAATGACGGCAACGAGCTCCCACCCGTCGTCGCCCCAGGTGTCGAGTATTGCCTTTGTATTGTGAATGATCAGCGGAATTGTCGCGTACTCCCATTTCTGCATGGAAACAAGCTTACTCGCAGCCGCGGCACACGTCACTCGTCGTCCTCGTCACCTTTGCGCTCCTCCTCTTTCTTCTGAGCGTTCCGACGCGAGAGGCGCAGCGGCTTGCCTTCCCGGATCGCAACGAAAACGGGATCGGGAGAGGACGTGATGGACTCGTACCAATCCGCCTGTTCGGGGACGGCGCGCAGAAGCTGGCGCCGCTCGCGCTCGGTCAATCCGCCCCACAGGCCGTAGCGCATATTCGATTGAAGGGCGTCGGCGAGGCACATGAGGCGGACCGAGCAGTTGCGGCAGATGTCCCTCATCTCCCTTTGCGCCGAAGAAGTTGAGAACAGAGCCTCGGCGTCGCAGCTCCCACAGTTCGCATTGTCCGCCCATCGCGGATCCAAAGGTCCTGCAGGCATATTCGCCTCCTCACAACGTCGTCGTTGCTGCTTGCCCTTAAACTCTTTGTACCCAGCCCTTATACATGACAAAGGGGGACCCCCACAAGACCCCCGATTCCCCGCTCGCCGTCGCTTTTCGCCGCTTTCCGCGGCGTCTTGCCCCTTCCAGAATTTAGTCCCCTCGGAGTTTCTTTTCCCGGCGCGTCGCGTTTTCGCGCCGCCGTGAGCAGCAACCCCTTGTCGGAACGGCGCCGGGCAGGCGTTCGATTCGACCGCGTCGGCCGGACCGGCGGCAGCCCGGCGACGTGGGCAAGGCCGGCAACAGTCCGACGGCGGAGTCCGATTCGACGACGACGTCCGTCAGGCAGTCAGCCAGTCAGCGGTCCGACGGCGGAGTCCGCCAGACCCTCTACGGCCCGACGGCGACGTGAGCCAGGCAGTCGGCGGCTCAACGGCGTCCGCGCCCGCCCGCACAGGGCGCATATCACGGCCTGATCTGCTTCCCCGGGAGGACATCCCAAGGTTCACCACGTATCCTGACACTATGTCGAATACGAGCCGTGGCGGCGCAACCATGCGTCAAATCTTCACACTCGTCGGAGCCATCTTGGGCATGTGCCTCATCGGCGGGACCCTTCTCGCAGGCCTCATCATGCCGATAGCTACGACCTCCGGCACCGGAGTCAATGCGGTGACCGCCATGTTCGAGGAAAGCCCCGGCGACCTCGGATTCGTCGAGCCCTCGGAGCAATCGGTGCTTCTGGCCTCCGACGGGAGCCAGATCGCGACTTTCTACACGGAAAACAGGATCGTCGTCGCGTCGAACAAGATCTCCAAGCATATGAAGAACGCCGCCGTCTCGATCGAGGACAGGCGCTTTTACGAACACCACGGCATCGACGTCCAAGGCCTGGCGGGCGCATTCGTCAACAACCTCACGGGAGGCAACACCGCCGGCGGCTCGTCCATCACGCAGCAGTACGTCAAGAACGCCCTCATCGAGCAGGGGCGCGTGAACAACGACCACAACCTCATTGAGCAGGCCACCGAGCGCACGATCGCCAGAAAGATCAACGAGGCGCGGCTGGCGATCGCCGTCGAACGGAAGATGTCGAAGGACGAGATCCTCGCCGGGTACCTCAACCTCGCCCAATTCGGCCCCAACCGCTACGGGGTTGAAGCTTCCGCCCAGTACTTCTTCTCCAAGTCCGCGAAGGACTTGAACATCCCCGAGTCTGCGATGCTCGCAGGGATCACGCAGTCTCCCGCGCGCTGGAACCCGGTCAAGCACCCCGAGGAGGCCAAGACCAGGCGGGACACGGTGATTCGCGAGATGTACCGCAACGGCTACATCACGAAGGAGGAGATGACCTCGGCCCAAAACGTCCCGGTCGCCGACATGCTCCACATTTCGGAGAAGCCCACAGGATGCGCAGCGGCGGGCAGCGCGGCCTACTTCTGCGAGTACGTTCGCAACGATCTGCTGAACGACGAAAGCTGGGGCAAGAATCGCAATGACAGGATCGCCAAGCTCTATCACGGCGGCCTGACGATCCAGACCACGCTGGACCCGAAGAAGCAGAAGGACGCCCACGACGCCCTCGTCAACCACATCCCGACCGACGACGCCTCCAACATCCAGACCGCGATGTCAAGCATAGAACCTGGCACCGGCCACATCGTCGCGATGGCGCAGAACACGAACTACGGCAACGCCACCGAGGCGGACCCCCGGGCCACCAAGGTCAACCTCAACGCCAGCCGGAGCATGGGCGGAGGAACCGGCTTCCAGTCCGGTTCGACGTTCAAAGTCTTCACCCTCATCGAATGGCTGAAGAGCGGCCGCACGCAGTACGACATCGTCAATTCGAACGGCGGAACCCTCCCGCGCGGTTCCTGGAACATCCCCTGCTCGCCCAAGTCCCGCGACAACTACAAGTTCGGCAACCTTGAAGCCGTGGGCGGCGGGATGATGTCGGTGCTCGAGTCCACCCGCAAATCCGTCAACGGCTCCTTCGTCCGCATGGCAAACAAGTTGAACCTGTGCGACATCGCCGACACGGCCAAGAACATGGGGGTCGAGCGAGGCGACGGGGGCAAGTGGAAGTACTTCCCGTCAATGATCCTTGGCGCCAACGAAGTCACCCCCCTGTCGATGGCGACCGCCGTCTCGACCCTGGGCGCCGAAGGCCTTCGCTGCAAGCCCCAGTCCTTCACGAAGGTCTCCGATTCGAACGGCAACGTCCTCGCCTCGAAGGACCCGGATTGCGACCAGGTTCTCGACAAAGAGATCGCCCGCAAAACGACCTCCGTCCTCAGGCAGGTCGTCGCGCCGGGGGCGACGGGCGAGAACGCTCAGGTGCCCGGACGCGAAATCGCCGGGAAGACGGGCACGGCGAACGACGACACGAACGCCTGGTTCATGGGCTACACCCCGCAGTTGGCCAGCGCCGTGTGGCAGGGCCACATGTCCCGGACGAAGACGATGTTCAACGCCGTCATCAAGGGAAAGCGGTACGGAGAGGTCTACGGCGGCCTTTTCCCCGCGATGATCTTCTCGACGTACACGAAGGCGGCACTCGACGGCCAGCCCAACAAGCACCTCAACGACGGCAAGCAGTCCGGTCAGCCCTCGAGCAGCCCAAGCAGCAAGTCGCCCAGCCCCACCCCGTCTTCCGTTTCTCCGAGCGAGAGCTCCAGCAGCTCTCAGACGAGGCAAACGCCTTCCGAGGACCAGTCCAAGTATAAGGAAGACGAGGATGACGGCAACGGCGGCGGCGACGGCGACGACGGAAACGACTGAGCGTCGATGAAGCCGAGACGCCTCCTTCGACGCGGACTCGAGCCGTGAGCTTGGGCAAGGCGGCCGCCCGAATCGCGGCAGCCGGAACCGCCGCCGGGTTTGCAGCCGGACTGTGGAGTCTCGCCGAGGCTCAGGCGTTTGCGTTGCGCCGTCGGACTCTCGTTTTGGATCCAAGGCCGTCTTCAACCGGCGCCTCCGGCGAGCAGGCGGCCCCGGCGGCCTCGGCAACCTCCGATCGCGAACAGGGCGACGCGTTGGACCGGCCTTTCTCCGCCCCTGCACAAGACGCAGTCTCCCTTGACGACGGCGATCCCCGAGCCTCCCTTGACGACGGAGACCCCCGGCGCCTGCGGATCCTGCATCTGTCGGACATCCACCTGCTCGCCTGGCAGCGGCGAAAGCTGGCATGGATCGAGAAGCTGGCGGAAGAGAGCCCCGACATGCTCGTCCTCACGGGAGACTCCATCGCCCACTCGGCCGCCGTCGCACCGCTGCTTCGCACGCTCTCCGTCTTCGCGGGGCTGCCGGGAATTTTCGTCTTCGGCTCGAACGACTACTACCCTCCGCGGCCCAAGAATCCCTTCACGTACTTCAAAGCGCCTTCCTCGCATTCCCACGGGGGCAAAATGCGCGAGCTTCCCTGGCCGGAGATGCGAGCCGGCTTTGAGAGCTTCGGGTGGACCGATCTCAACAATCGGCGCGCCGCCCTCACGGCCAACGGGATCGACGTCGACGCCGTCGGGGTCGACGATCCACACATCAGGCTCGACAGGTTCCCCGCCGCCCGCACCCGGCCGCCCGGCTCGAAGCCTCGAATCGCGATCGGCTTGGTCCACGCCCCTTACGCACGGGCCCTTGACGCAATGGTCGATGACGGATGCTCGCTCGTCTTCGCGGGGCACACGCACGGCGGCCAGGTGTGCGTCCCCGGAAAGGGCGCGCTGGTCACCAACTGCGACCTTCCCACGCCCCTCGTGGCGGGGCTCTACAGATGGCCCGACGCCGGCGAGGTCATACGGCACGACGGCGCCGCCGTCGCCACGCACCCCGGCGCATGGGTCAACGTCTCGGCGGGCCTCGGCGCCTCGCCCTTCGCTCCCGTCCGCCTGGCATGCAGGCCCGAGGCCATTGTGCTTGACGTCGTCCTTCCCTGATCAAAGGCCGGCCGGGCCCTTCGACGTCGGCCAGGCGCTTGGCCACGACGCCGCCTTCCCTGATCGGAGGCGGTCCGCGCCCGCAAGTGCGCCAACTGGCCGCGCCCGCAAGTGTGCTAACTGTCTCGAAGCCGACGTTTCACATTGAACTGCCGACTCGGCTATCATTAACGGGTTGCAGAAATGCCGCACCGGGGTATGGCGCAGCTTGGTAGCGCGCTTCGTTCGGGACGAAGAGGCCGTGGGTTCAAATCCCGCTACCCCGACGGTGAGCTCTGAAGTCGACTCTGTCGCGCCGGTTTTAGAGCCAACCGATCTACCCATCCCCAGATTCAACACATCGCTTGTCCAAGCACATCGATGCGGGTGTGCGGGTCGTTTGCACCCTTGGCGTCCCGTTTCCCTGCAGTCTTGTTCACGACATGCATCTCAAAATCGAGAAACCTGCTTTTTATTTGCGTAACCTCGATTAGAATGTCATTGTCACTGCAATTTTAGTAGAAAGTTGTATAAAATGGGCTTTACCGTACCTTTGGAGGGAAGTACGTCATGCTAAATTGCACCACTGCAAACCGGCGTCACTCACTCTCGGGAAACTGAAGCGATGTTCTACGACACTCCCATGGACGGTGCCGATTCGGCACGGCGTCACCTCGACGCGCAGATAGCGGCAGCCGAGGCGAAGCTCCAGCGTGCCAAAGAACTAGAAACGAAGGTGCAGAACCTCAAGGGAAGCGCCTCCAGCCGTCGCGGCGAAGTCAGCGTCACGGTCGACAGCTCAGGAGGCCTGAGCGACCTCAAGCTCTCGGACGCCGCCACCGCCATGACGGCCCCGGACCTTGCCGGTCTCATCCTCAAGACCTTCCACAAGGCCCACTGCAAGGTCACCGAGAGCTACGTGGACATCGTCAACGACGAATTCGGCAAAGACTCGCCCACCGCCAGAGCCGCAGCGGACGAAGCGTGGGGACGCGTCACAACCGACGTCGACGACGAAGACGACAACAAGAAAGCAGTATCCAACCTCTGGAGGCGTCGGTGAAAGAGGATGGGTACAGAGTCCCTAAAGGGACGAAATCCCTGCCGTGACGCGGTTTCTCTTGACGCAAACACGCCGGCGGGGAGAAGTGAGACGATTTCCCTCTTCTCTTAACCCTCCGGTAGCGTTAAGATATAGCTGTTCACCCCGACACAATCATGACTTTCGGGAGATACATATAGTGTTTGAAGATTTCTCCGGTGCCGATTCGGCACGGCGTCACCTCGACGCGCAGATAGCGGCAGCCGAGGCGAAGCTCCAGCGTGCCAAAGAACTAGAAACGAAGGTGCAGAACCTCAAGGGAAGCGCCTCCAGCCGTCGCGGCGAAGTCAGCGTCACGGTCGACAGCTCAGGAGGCCTGAGCGACCTCAAGCTCTCGGACGCCGCCACCGCCATGACGGCCCCGGACCTTGCCGGTCTCATCCTCAAGACCTTCCACAAGGCCCACTGCAAGGTCACCGAGAGCTACGTGGACATCGTCAACGACGAATTCGGCAAAGACTCGCCCACCGCCAGAGCCGCAGCGGACGAAGCGTGGGGACGCGTCACAACCGACGTCGACGACGAAGACGACAACAAGAAAGCAGTATCCAACCTCTGGAGGCGTCGGTGAAAGACGGTATGCAAGTAGATCCCTCCGCGCTAAGCGGGCATGCGGCAAAGATAGCGGAAATCAGCACGAGCGTGGGCGGCTCAACCTCCGCCCTGACCTCTACGAGTCTGACGGGACAAGCCTTCGGCGACCTGTGCTCGTTCCTCGTTTCGCCTTTTGAATCGGCGAAGAAAGAGGCGGACGCGGTCATCACGGCGTCGGCGGCGGCCATCGATGTGACCGTGTCCGACCTGCGCACGACGGCGAATTCCTACGAGACCGCGGATTCGGAATCCACGCGCGGCTTCCGCAAGCTGGGAGAAATCTTGGGAGGCACGAATGTCTAAAGAAGCAAACAACGATTCCCCGACCCCGTTCTCAGGGTTGGGCCTCATCCAGGAAGGGCAGGCGCTGGCCGAGCGCATCGAGGGCCAATCCTGGGTCAGCCCCTCGCTCAACAGCCTCAGCCCCGGCGGGGGCTCCGGGTCCTTCTCGATGGGGCCGGTTGAGTTGCTCTCCTCGCTCGGCGCCTCGTGGCTCCTGGACCACCTGTCGCCGCTCAAAGACTGGCTCGACCAACTCGCCAGCGACCCGACGCAGACGGAGAACTTCGCCCAGGCGTGGAGCTCCGTGGCGGACTCGCTTCAGAGCAACGCCGACGACCTGCTGCGTTCCATCCACGCGGACGTCTCCCCCTTGGACGGAACGACGGTCTCCACCTATTCCGACCTGCAGAGCGACGTCGCAAAGCACGTCGACTTGGCGGGAACCTGCTCTCATGCGCTGTCGACGGGGCTCACCGTGGCCTCCAACCTCGTCGTGACGGTCCACAACACGATCAGCGAAGCAATCGGCGAGATCGTCTCCACCGTTGTCGACCGTTCCGGCGAATTCGCGGTGTCGCTTCAGACGACAATGCCCAAGGTCATCACCGAGGTCTCGTCCCTCTCGCTCGAGTGGGCGAACAAGATGCGGCGGAATCTCGACGATCTGCTCAATTCCACGCAGGAGCTCGCGAAGATGACGAAGGAGACCGAAGATCTCTTCAAGCGCCTGCACACCGCGATGGCGAGCGTAAACGGAGGGAACAACAACGACCAGAATTCGGATTCGTCGCCGCATTCCTCGGATCGCGTGACTATCGGCGAGTCTGCCGAGCAAGAGGACGAGCCCGCCGCCGAAGAGGCGAGCTCCTCCGAAGGCGCCGCGGAAAGCGGGTCCGGAGGCCTCGGAGGCGGACAAAGCATGCGGGAAGGCGTCGAGACCGCGAGGCAGAACCTCGGGAGCCTCGATCGCGAGGCCGGGCCCGACGCCGAAACGGACAGAGGCACCCTCGATCCCGACGACGACGGCGGCAGACCGTTCGTCCCCAAGGGAAGGCACAGTCTCTGACTTGGATGCGGCCGTTCGCCAACGAGTCGCGGTCCAGCGGCGCTGGCAGCGCATCGGCCTCGCGGGGCAGGCGCGCCCCCTCGCGCAGGAGCTTCACCCATGGGATCACCCCCGCATGTGCGGGGAAGACGGCGCGCCCCCTCGCGCAGGAGCTTCACAGACTCGGCTGGCGACGGCGCAGGCGCCGTTGCCAGCCCCTGTTTTGCCGTTGCCAGCCGCGGCTCGCCCTTGCCAGCCCCGCCTTTTCCAGGGGGGCCGTTGCGCTAGGGCTGTCGTTCAGAGGAACATGGAAGGAAAAACGCATGAGCGAAGAGGAACACGATCAAGATCAAGACGTGCGAGGCCAGGGAGGACAGGGTCAAAGCCCGCAGGAGTTCGAGAAGGCTGCGCACAATCGGATCGACTTCATCGAGTTCCCCGCGCCGGACCGCGAGGCCCTGCGCCAAGCCCAGGAGTTCTACACCCGCACCTTCGGGTGGAGATACCAGAAATGGGGCGAAGACTACATCGACACGGCGGACAGCGGCGTCGGCAGCGGCTTCGCTTCCGACGAGCCGACGGCGGCGCCCCTCGCCGTCGTCTACGTCGTCGACCTGGAACACATGCGGGAGGAAGTCGAGCGAAACGGCGGCGTCATTGTGCAGGACATCTTCAGCTTTCCCGGAGGCAGGAGATTCCACTTCAAAGACCCCGCGGGAAACGAGCTGGCGGCTTGGTCGGAGTAGCCTTGACCGGAGCGAGGCTCGCCGGTCTGCCCGCGGGCCGGCCCAGGCCGGTTCTAGGCGGGCTAGAGGGGCTGATTCCAAAGGGCGGCTGAGTTCCGTCCAGTTTGCAAAGACAGCGCGAGCTTGCCGTCCAGTTCATAAGGGCCGCCTGATTCGGTTAGGGAAAGCTGCGCGGAGGGCCGAATGAAGCTCGCCCGTACGGCGTGAAACGGCAGAATATCGCGGATATGCACATTGTTTTAAATTATCTTGCATCTAGTTTTACTTATTGGAAACACCTAGCGTCGAGCCGCATTTAGAACTACTATCGTGCCATAGCTAAACATTTTCAGAGGCTGAGAGTGAAAGGCTTCGCATGGATACATCGCGCAAGCAGAGCCAGGACGCGGAGGGCGCAATCGAGGCCCTCGTCGCGCGTTTCGATCTGCTCCTCGGAAAGCTCGACTCAATATCTTCGAGCATGGCCCGCATTGAAAACGCCGTTGTGCTTGCGCCCTCTCTCGTCGACGTCAGGCCGACGGGGACGCAGGACGACGCGGCATCCGACCGGGCGTCGCTTAAGGCAGCGCCCCCCGAAGCCGCGGCCTTCAAAGAGTCGGAAGACCGCACAGGTCCGAAGGAGGACCCGGGCGGGCCAGGCGGCACGAGACAGCCGGCCGGCGCAAGCCGGCCAGACGACGTCGATCGGGCGGGCGGCGACGCTCAGGCGGGCGACCGCGCTTCCTCGGAGGCAAAGATCGGCGAGGTTCCCTTCCCCGAGTCGACGGCCTACGTGGCGGTCCCCGCGAGCCACGCGAGACCGGATGCGATCACGGCTCGCTACGTCGTGGAGACTCCTCACGATCCGTACCTCGAAGGCTCGGCGGCGTCGGCGGCTTCCGCCGCGTCGGCCTCGGCCGCGTCTGACTCCGCCGTTTCCGCGGCGTCGGCCAACGAGAGCGGCGACCTTCTAGACGATGCACGCGACGTTCAAGCGGCGGGCGACGAGCCGATCGACGCCGGCCAAGCGGCGGGCGACGGAAGCCGCGTCGAGCCGGCCGAAAGCGAAGTCCCCGGTCGGGGCGTCGGCGGCCCGTTCGACAAATGGGCGAACTGCAGCGACGGGTCTGCGGGCGAAGCGGCGGCGCCGCCTTTCGGGAACGAGGGGCCGGCGTTCGAAGGCCGGCCCGCCGAACAGTCCCTGTGGAAACGGATCGGCGGGGAGAAGCAACTGGGCCGCTACCTCCTGTCCCTCGCGGCCTCGCTCCTCATCCTCATGGCGGCGGCGAGCCTCGTCGCCTTGCTGTGGAATGCGGTTCCGCACTACGTGAAGATTCTCATCATCGGCGTCGTCGCGGCGGCGCTCACCGGCGTCGGCACCCGGCTGTCCCTGCGCCAGGGCGGCAACAAGGTGGCCGCCGCGACGGTCATGGGCACGGGCGGCGGCCTCGGATTCGTGACGATCATCGGCGGCGTGTTGCTCGACGGAACGATCCCGCCCGGGGCTGCCATACTGCTGTTGACCGCATGGTCCGTGGTTCTCATTCTCCTCGCGGGCAAAGCGCGCACGTTCTTCGCTGCGCTCATCGTCGGCGCGGGCGGAATAGTGACGGTCATCCTGGCCAGGACATTCGCCTACGACAACCTCGCCCAGGCCCCGAAGGCCACTTGGGCGATCTTCCTCTACGTCGCGAGCCTCACGCTTGTATGCGGTTTCGTCGCGCGCAAAGAGGCCTCCTACAAGCTTCGTACCGCCTACGCGGCCATCGCCCTCGCCGTCACGGCGGCGGGGCTAGCAGCCACCCCCTACGTCGTCGCCGCGACCGTTTCGGCCGTCTCCTCCTCGGCCGCGCTTCTGGCCACGCTGGCTTGGACCCTGGGCGTGTACGCGATGGTCTCCCACTGGGCGATCGCGGCGTGGCCTATGCACTCGGACGCGCTGTGCGGCGGGTGGTTCGCCGGCTGCCTCGCGGCCGCGCAAGTCTTCTCCGCCATGCGCAGCGCGCCCCTTCCGATCGGCGACGACGAGCCGTGGGCGCTCCTCGCCTTGCTCGGCGCCGTCGTCGGCGCGACCCTCGCCGTCTCCGTCCTTCCCCTGAACGCGCGATCGAGTGCGTATGCGGGCCTGAGCGCGAGCGCAACCGCGGTCACTTTGGGCATCGCCGACTTTTTCAACGCCCATGGGAGTTCGTCCGGAAAGGACGCGCACCCGGCTCTTCAGCTCATCGTGGTCGGGGCCGTGGCGCTGAGCGCCGTTCCCACCGTCAGACGCCGTTCCGCAGAGCACGCTGTGATCATGCCCGCGGCCTTGCTTCTCTTCGAGATCCAGCAGCCCGGCGGGACGGCGCGCGAGGTCTTTTCGCTCCTCGCAGCTGCAATCACCGTAGGCGTCGTGCTCATCGTCAGCCGCCGCGCCTCAAACCGCCCGGTCCTCATCGCCTCGAGCTGGGCGCTCGCGCTCGCCGTCGTCGGCGCCGTGCCCGTGCATCTGCTGCGCCTGGCGTCCGCCGCCGGATTGCAGGACGAATGGCGGCTGGTCCTCCACATTGCGCTGGTCAACCTGGCCGTCGCCCTTCTCATCTACGCGGGCCTGCCGACGAGCAAGTTCACGCCCACGGAGCTTCTCTGCGGAAAAGGCCGGGGCGAACGCCCGCCCTTCACTCACGTGGTCGTGATGCAGACCATCGACCGGGGCAATCCGAAGATCGTCGACAAACCCACCACGGTGCTGCTCCTGGCCCCGGTGGGCATCTGCTTCGGCGTGCTCTGCTACGAGTGCCTCGCCGTCCTCCTCGTCCGCGACGCAGCGAGCCCTCCGGCGAAGGCCGCCTTCCTCGCCACGCTCCTGGCGTTGAACATGGCGCTGACCTGGATGGCGTGGCCCGCGGCGGAGAACGTCGCCGGGTCGGCCGTCGTCGCTGCGAACACTACCGCCGGCGTCGTCGGCGGCTTCTTCCTCTTCGGCGGGGTTTCCGGCGGGTCCTCCGTCTTCGGGACAATCGCCTTCTTGACCGCGGGAACCGTGTGCGTGCTCATCGGCTTCATTGCGCGCGGCAAGGCCCTTCGAATCTACGGGCTCGGGCTGATCATGGTCATGGTTTTGCGATTCGCGATCGTGGACATGGCCGGCCAGAATTCGCTCGTGCGGATCGTCTCGCTCCTCCTGGCGGGCCTTGTGTGCTTCGGCCTTTCGCTCGCCTACGCCCGCTTCAGCTCCATCTTCGACGGCGGCGACGAGGGCGGACGCCAAACGGACGGCGGCAAGCAGGCGGACGGCGGCGATCAGGCCGGCGGCTCCGCGAACGCGGATGGCTACGGCCCGTCCGCCGACGCCGCGGACCCTGCGCCTCGCTGACCGGAAGCCGGGGAAAGCTCGTCTGCAGCGTCGAGATCGGGTGAAGCGGCCGTTCCTGCGATTGCCGCTCACACCTGCGATTGCAGGAAGGCGCGCACATCCTCCGCCGCGACTGGCCGGGCATAGGATCCGCCGCCGTGCACGACGAGCCGCCCGACGCCGTCCTGGAAGACGAAGCGGATCGCGCCGGCTTTGCCTTTCTTGTCGTGCGCCATGGCCTCCATGATCCGATCGACCGGCACCCCCTCGGGAATCTTCGTGGGAAGGCCTATCGCCCTCAGGAGCGCCTCGATCCTCGCGACGTCGGAGGGGCTGCAGTATCCCAGACGCTCGCCGAGGCGGGACTGAAGGGCCAGGCCGATCGCCACGCACTCGCCGTGGTTGAGGGTGTACCCGGCGGCGGTCTCCAGCGCCCGGCCGATCGTGTGGCCGAGGTTCAATCCCATGCGCCTGTTGCCCTCGTGGACGTCCGAGGCCACAAAATCGCGCTTGATCTCGCAGTTGCGCCTTGCCGTGAGCTCGGCCAGGGCGTCGTCGCGGACGAACTCGGCGGGGCTGAGCCCCCGCTCGACGAACGCGTCCTCGAGGGCATCGAAGAAACTCGCGTCGGCGATGCAGGCATGCTTGACGGTCTCTCCCAGCCCCTCGCGAATCTGCCGGTCGGACAGCGTGAGCCACCTGTCAAGGTCGATGAACACGGCGGCCGGCTGGTGGAATGCGCCGATGAGATTGGTGGCCGCGGGGGTGTCGACCGCCGTCTTTCCTCCGATCGCGGCGTCCGCCGCGCCCAGCAGCGTCGTCGTCAGGCTGACGTAAGGGACCCCGCGAGTAAACGTCGCGGCGACGAAGCCGGCGAGGTCGGTGACGACGCCGCCCCCGAGGGCGACGATCACGGTGTCGCGCCCGAATCCTCTGGCGATGAGCTCGTCCTCGACGCGTTCCTTGACCTCGCGGGTTTTCGAGGCTTCCCCGGCGGGGAAGACGACAAGGTCTGCGGGCCTCGAACCGAATGAGGAGATCAAACTCTCGGCGGCCAGGGAGGCGACGTTCGAGTCGGTGACCACCGCCGCCCGCCGGTCGGGATGCTTGTCCGCGAGGAACTCGGCGACGCTCCCCTCGAGGCCCCGTCCGACGACGACGGGATACGACTCATCGACCAAACGCACCAACTCGACGCGAAACTCCGTATTCTCCATGAACACAAGTCTACGTCGGGCGTTTGCGGGGCAAGCCGTTTCGACTGCGCCTGACCGGCCGGGCGCCGCTCACAGTCACGCCGGCACTCCCCTCGCGTCCGGACGACCCCGCCGTTCGCGTCCGGCCTCGCCCTCGCCTCCGGCCTCGCTCTCGCCTCCGGCCGGCGCCGGCCCCGCGTCTGCGCCCGGCGGAGCCAAAAAGTGGCTCATGACACTTGTCATCCGCAGTTCGTGACTGCCGATGGTTTCGCATAGATTTCATCATCGGGAAAATAGGGGTATGAGTACGACATCATCGCCCGCGCGGCGAACGCCGCGCGATCACGCCTCCGGCGTCGAACCCGCCCTCGTCGTCGAGGAAGTTCGCAAGTCTTTCGGGAAGGTCCGCGCGGTAAACGGCGTGTCTTTCACCGTCGACCGCGGCGAGATCGTGGCGCTTCTTGGCCCCAACGGCGCGGGCAAGACCACAACGCTCGACATGGTCCTCGACCTCTCGCGGCCCGACTCCGGGTCGATCTCCGTTTTCGGCGGCAATCCGCGCAAGGCCATCGACAGCGGCAGGCTGTCGGCCCTTTTGCAAAGCGGCGGCCTCCTTCGCGAGTACACGGTTTACGAAATCGTCGCCATGGTCTCCGGCATGCTGACGGCGAGCCGCCCGGTCGGCGAAATCCTGGAGCGCACGAATCTCACGGAAATCGCCAAACGCCAGATCGGCAAGTGCTCGGGCGGCGAACAGCAGCGGGTGCGATTCGCCCTGGCCTTGCTTTCCAACCCCGAGTTCATCATCCTCGACGAGCCGACCGCCGGCATGGACGTCAACGCCCGCCGCCACTTCTGGGAGGCGATGCACGCCGAGGCCGAGGGCGGCACGACCATCATCTTCGCCACCCACTACCTCGCCGAGGCCGAGGCCTTCGCCCCCCGAACGATCATCATGAACAGGGGAAAGATCGTCGCCGACGGCGGCACCGCGCAGATACGCCGCAACTTCGGAACGCAGCACATCAAGCTGACCTTTGACACGCAGGAGAACCTCGCCTCCGCGAGCGCCCGCATGGCCCGTCGCGCAACGGTGTCGCGATCGGCCGAGACCCTCTCCATTTCCGGGCCGGACACCGTCGCCCTCGTACGGGAAGTCATCGCCTTCCCTGGAATCTCGTCCATTTCGATCACCGATCAGTCGCTCGAGGAGGCTTTCGAGCAACTGACCGACGTCGGCGACGAAGCCGCCGTTTCCCCTAAGGAGTCTTGACATGTCAGCAAAGAAACCCAGCCACGAGGCGAGCGCGGCCTATCCGGAGGCGAAGGGGGCGGCGGGCCAGCCGATTCGCGCCGCCCGCCCCGCGCCGTCGCGCCGTCCTCTCCACGGCCTCTGGCCGCTCTTGCGACACCAGTTCCGGCACACCGTCCTCTACCCGTCGAACCTGGGCTTCGCGCTTTTGCTGCCCGTCATCATGTACTTCATGTTCGGGGCCTTCCAGAGCTATTCTTCGACTTGGAGCGGACACAGCAACGTCTCGGCACAGGTCATGTTCTCCATGGGCGCCTACGGCGCGACGATGGCGGCGGCCAGCATAGCCGCCGGAGTAGGAATCGAGCGCGCGCTGGGGTGGAGCAGGCAGCTGGCCCTGACCCCGACGACGTCCGCCACCTACCTCGTCAACAAGATCCTTCTGGCTCTCGCCTCGGCGCTCCTGTCGCTCCTCGGTTTGATGATCGTGGGATTCCTTTGCGGCGCGAAGGCGGAGGGCCTGATGTGGATCGAGGTTCCCGGCCTCATCATCCTCGGGAGCCTCGTCACGGCGAACATGGGGCTTGCCCTCGGCTATCTTTTCCGATCCGACGCCGCATACGCGATCATCGGCGGCGGCAGCGCGATCTTCGCGTTCCTTGCGGGCGTGTGGATGCCGCTCGACAACATGCCCGAGTTCTTCCGCGACTTCGCCCCATACACGCCGATGTACGGCCTTTTCCATTTCAGCCAATGGCCTCTCAAGGGCACTCCGTTCAACTGGGCGTGGATCGTGAACATCGCGGTGTGGACGGCGCTCTTCGCGGCCATCGCGATTCGCAGAATCCGCAAGGACACGGCGCGATAGGCGCGGCGATCCAGCGGTTCCCCGGCCGCGAGAGGCTCGGCTGCGCGCTCAGGCAGGCGAGCCCCGCGCCGGGGCGCCGGTCTGGGCTCGACTCGCCCCGAGGCCGGCGTGCGCCCGCGGCGGGTAGTGTTGTCGCAGCGGAACGGCGCCGCGAGAACTCGGAGGAGCCCGCGTGGGCGGGTCGGCCTTTCGCCGTCGCGCCGCAGCGGCAAGAACGCGAACGACGCTCGAAGGGGGACTGATGAAGGCGAACGAGGTCGGCGGCAGGCGCGAAGCCGACGCGCACGCGATCGGCGACGCTCGCGCAGACGCGGGCGCCCTCGCAGCCGGCGGCGGAGCGGCGGCAGACGCGCCCCAGAGCTCGAACGAGCCGCGCAATGTGTGGGAGGAGGACAAGGCGAAGGCCTCGAGGAACCAGTTCGCCGAGTGGGCGCGAGCCCATCCGAAGGGCTTGACGATGGTGTACGCGAATGTGTGGCTGCTTTTCACGCTCATTCCGATCGTTCAGGGGCTGCTTGCGGAAAACGGCCTCAAAAAATATCTGTTATTGACGCTAGTAGTAACCTTCGACATCGTCTATTTTCGAGTGTGGTTGGTCTATCCCAGCGTTCCAACGTCGGAGCGCGGATTCTCTCCGGGCCTTTTGGGCACGATTGCGGCCTTGATCACGTTGGAGACTGTGGCGGCCTTCTTCGCCGACGGCGGCAACGCTCAGCTGCTCATCTTCGTCTCTTCCGTCATCTCCTACACGACGTCGGGGCGAACGAGGGTCTTGTCCCTCGCGGGATTGCTCGCTCTCGCCGCATTGCAGACGGCTTTGCTCGTCCGCCTCGGCAAGACGAGCCTCCAAGAAGGAGGCACGTCTTTTGCCCTTCTGTGCGTTCTGACGATCACGTTCTACGCCGTCGGAGGCACCATCGCCTTCCAGAAGGAACTCGAGATCAAGAACAAGAGGATCGAGCAGCTGACTCAGGAGGCCGAACGCGAGCGCATCGGATCGGATCTGCACGACATCCTCGGGCAGACGCTCACGGCCATCGCATTGAAGACGCAGCTTTCGGCGCGCCTTTTGGACATGCCGGATCAACGCGAGCGCACGCGCCGCGAGCTCCTGCAGGCGGCGTCGCTGTCGCATCAGGCCTTGGCCGACGTGCGGGCCGTCGTTCGCGACGCGAGGAGGCTGCGCCCGGACGAAGAGATCTTGGCGGCGCGCGAGCTTCTCTGCGCGGCGGGAATCACGCCCGTGGTCCGCGGCGAGCCGATCGAGGTGGGCGAGCAGGCCGAGCGCGTCGTCGCCCACGTCGTTCGGGAGGCGGTGGCCAACGTCGTCCATCACGCGGCGGCCACCCGGTGCGTCATCGCCACATGGGCCTCGGGGGTGAGAATCGAGGACGACGGCGTCCGCCTCCCCGACGACGCGTCGAAGCCCGCAGTGAAGACGCTCGCGAGCGGGCTCGCGGGCCTCGACCAGAGGGTGAGGGAGGCCGGAGGCGTCCTCTCCTACGGGCGGCTCAAACGAGGATGGGCCGTGGAGGCGAGATTCGACGCCGGCACGGAGCTTTGACGCCGGGGAGTTTGCCACGCGTCCGGCAGGGAAGAGCCGATCGCAAGCCAATAGACTGGACGCATGACGATACGGATAGTCGTGGCGGACGACCAGGCTCTGGTTCGCGGCGCCATCGCCATGATGCTCGACCTCGAAGAGGACATTGACGTCGTCGCGCAGGCGGGCAACGGACGCGAGGCGATCGAGGCGGTTGCCCGCGGCGGCGTCGACGTCGTCCTGGCCGACGTCGAGATGCCCGTCATGGACGGGATCGCGGCGGCGTCCCACATCCGCAAAGAACACCCGAACGTGAAGATCCTCATGGTCACGACCTTCGGGCGACCCGGCTACCTGCGCCGCGCGATGGAGGCCGGGGCCAGCGGCTTCGTGGTCAAGGACGCGCCTTCCGACTCGCTCGCATCGGCCGTGCGCAAGGTGATGGCGGGTCAGCGCGTCGTCGACCCGGACCTCGCCGCCGAGTCTTTGGCCGCTTCCAGCAACCCGCTGACCGAGCGCGAGCAGGACGTCCTTCGGGCGACGTCCGGCGGAGGGACCACCGCCGACGTCGCCCATTCGCTTTTCCTCTCGCAGGGGACTGTGCGCAACTACCTCTCCGCGGCGATCCACAAAACCGGGGCTCGCACGCGCGCGGAGGCGATGATGATCGCCCGCGACAACGGCTGGCTGTGACGCGACGCAGCGAAAGACGACGCTCAACGACGGCCCGCCGCTGACCGGCATGCGTCCGGCGGTCAAACGACTGAGGAACGGCGGAGACCCCCGAAATTAAGCCCGAAAAGCGATTGCGGCGCCAGACGGGCGAGGGTTAAATAGTGGATCGTGAGCACTCCTGCTTTGTCCATCGACAACCTCGTCAAGGCTTTCGGCGACGTCGAAGCCGTTCGCGGCGTGTCCCTCTCGATATCCCCGGGCGAGGTCGTCGCCTTTCTCGGCCCCAACGGGGCGGGCAAAACGACGACTCTGGACATAGCCCTCGGCCTGTCGAAGCCTACGTCGGGCGACGTCGCCCTCTTCGGCGCCTCCCCGCGCTGCGCGATAAAGGCGAGCAAGGTCTCCGCGGTGCTGCAAACGGGCGGCCTGCTCCTCGACCACACGGTCGAAAACCTTGTGCGCATGGTGGCTGACACTTTCCCCAGCCCGCTTCCCTGGCGCGAGGCCATGGAAAGGACGAACCTGACCGAGATCGCAAAGCGGCGCGTGCGCAAGTGCTCGGGCGGCGAACAGCAGCGCGTGCGCCTGGCCTTGGCGCTCTTGCCGGACCCGAGCCTGATCGTCCTGGACGAGCCGACCACGGGAATGGACGTGACTGCCCGACGCCGATTCTGGGACTCGATGCACGCTGAGGCCGAGCGCGGCAAGACGATCGTCTTCGCCACGCATTACTTGGCCGAGGCCGAGATGTACGCCGAACGGACCGTCATCATGAACCGAGGCAAGATCGCAGCCGACGGGCCCACCAACGAGATACGCGGAAGCTTCGGGGCACAGACCGTCACGGGCAGATTCCCCACGAAGGAGGCGGCGAAAGCGGCCCAGGCGTCGATCGGGGGCAAGCTCGAAGAGACCAGCGTCTCCGTCACCGGACCCGACGTGCTCGCTCTCAACCGGGCGATGCTCGACCTTCCGGAGATCATCGGAATATCCGTCGCCGACGTCTCGCTCGAAGAGGCCTTCGAGGAGCTCACGGGAGAATGAACATGCAACTCAAAGCCCTTTGGTCTCTTTACAGGCGGCAGCTGAGCACCGCCGTCTTCTACCCTCCGATCCTCGTCTTCACGATGTTCCTGCCGATCATGCTCTTTTTCATGTTCGGCGCCTTCCAGGCGTATTCGGACAATCCCGCCGGGGACGGCAACTATGCGGCCAAGGCCATGATCGGCATGTGCGTCTACGGCGCAGGAATGGCCTCGGCGACGATCGGCGCGCAGGTGGGGGTCGAGCGCGCCCAAGGCTGGACGCGCCAGCTCGCCCTGACGCCCGTCGAGCCCGTCACGAACTTCGTCAACAAGCTCCTTTTGTCCATAACCTCGGCGCTTTTCAGCATCCTGGCCGTTTTGGCCGTCGGGTGCGCGACCACCGCGGAGGGCCCGACGAGGATGTGGGCGCTCTCCCCCATCCTGACCTTGCTTGGGTCGCTTTCGACGGCCGCGATGGGCATCATGGTCGGCTATCTTCTGCGCAGCGACGGCGCATACGGGGTGATCCTGGGAGGCTTCGCCATCCTGGCCTTCTTCGGAGACAACTTCATCCCCCTGGACTCCATGCCGTCTTTCTTCCGCGACGTCGCGCCCTTCACGCCGCTGTACGGGATAACGATGATCGCCCGGTGGCCGCTGCTGCAGGGCGCGTTCGAATGGACGTGGGCCGCGGGCGTGGCCGCATGGACCGTCATATTCGGGATTGTCTCGGTTCGCCGCATGCGCACGGACACCGCTCGCAGATAGGCGCCCGGCTGGGGAGCCGGGCTCGCAGGCGGACTTTCGGTTCGCCGCCGGGCCGTGCGCGGTCGGCGTTTCGGCGCGCCCGGCTCCGACGGGGACGTCGCCCCGGCCTCGTCCGCCTGCAGATAAACCGTCGGCCCGCATTGATAGGCTTGTCCCCATGACTAGTGCACAGAGCCTCACCGATGTGAAGGAGCCCCCGGGCGTTCAAGGCCTCACCGGCAGCGAGGTGGCCCAGCGCATCCAACAGGGCAAGGTCAACACGCTTCCCCCTCGGTCGGGCCGCTCCGCCCTGGACATCGTCCGCGCCAACGTCTTCACGCGCGTCAACGCATTGCTTGGAGTGCTCTTCGCCCTGGTCATGACCACCGGCTCGTGGGTCAACGGCGCGTTCGGCCTCCTCATCATCGCCAACTCGGCCATCGGCATCGTCCAGGAGCTGCGGGCCAAGCGCACCCTGGATTCCCTCGCCGTCGTCGGCGAGGCCCATCCCACGGTCCGCCGCAACGGGAAGGAGGCCCAGATCGAGCGCGACGAGGTCGTGGAGGACGACGTCGTCGTCGTCGGCCCGGGCGAGCAGATCGTGGTCGACGGCGCCGTGGTCGAATCCGCCTATCTTGAGGTCGACGAATCGCTGCTGACCGGCGAATCCGACCCCATCGCCAAGAAGCCGGGCGACGAAATCATGTCCGGCTCTTTCGTGGCGTCGGGAACCGGCGCCTACCGCGCGACGAAGGTCGGCGCCGACTCCTACGCGGCCAAGCTCACCGCCGAGGCCGCCAAGTTCTCCCTCGTGCACTCCGAGCTGCAGTCGGGCATCGACAAGATCCTCAAGGCGATCACGTGGGTCCTCGTCCCGCTGGGGATTCTGACGGTCGTCAGCCAGACGCGGATCGGGCAGGACGATTGGCGCCAGGTTGTCATCAAGGTCACCGGCGCCCTCGTCCCCATGATCCCCGAGGGCCTCATTCTCACGACGTCGGTGGCCTTCGCCCTCGGCGTCGTGCGGCTGGGCATGCGCAAATGCCTGGTCAACGAGCTTCCGGCCATCGAGGGCTTGGCGAGGGTCGACGTCGTGTGCGCGGACAAAACCGGCACTCTGACGGAGAACGCCATGGCGTTCGGCGGGGTGGAGGCGATCGGCTCGCATTCGCAAGACGAGGCTTTGGAGGCCCTTCGCCAGCTCGGGGCGGCGGACGACTCGCCCAACTCCTCCATGACGGCGATCATCGAGGGCGTCGGCAGGCCCGAAGCCGCATGGGAGGTCTCCGAGCGCCAGCCGTTCACGAGCGCGAAGAAGTGGTCGGGCATCAGCTTCGCCGCGGGCGAGGGCTCAGCCGCCAGGAACGTGGTGCTGGGGGCGCCGGACATTCTCGCCCCCGACGTCGCACGCGCCCAGGAGATCGCCTCGACCGGTCTGCGCGTGCTGCTTTTGGGCTACGCCCAGACGAACGTGACGGCCCACAACTCCCCCGGGGCGGTCGATCCCGTGGCCCTCGTCATCCTCGAGCAAAAGGTCCGCCCGGACGCCGCCGACACCCTGGAGTTTTTCCACAGCCAGGGCGTCCAGGTGAAGGTCATCTCCGGCGACAACGCCGACTCGGTGGGCGCAGTCACCCGCTCTCTCGGCATGGACTCCGGCCAGCCCGTCGACGCGCGGACGATCCTCGAGGCCGATTTCAACAAAGTCGTCAACGAGCGCCAGGTGTTTGGACGGGTGACGCCCCAGCAGAAGCGCGCGATGGTTTCAGCGCTTCAGAGCGCCGGGCACACGGTGGCGATGACGGGCGACGGCGTCAACGACGTCCTCGCCCTCAAGGACGCCGACCTCGGGGTGGCGATGGGATCGGGCACCGCGGCGACCCGCTCGGTCGCGAAGATCGTCTTACTGGACGACAAGTTCGCGACGCTTCCCTACGTCGTCCGCGAGGGCCGCCGGGTGCTCGGCAACATCGAGCGGGTGGCGAATCTCTTCCTGACGAAGACGATCTATTCGGCGATCATCGCCATGTTGACGGTGATCTTCGCAGTCGAGGCCCCCTTCCAGCCGATCCACGTCACGATCACGGGCTGGTTCACCATCGGCGTCCCGGCCTTCATCCTGTCCCTGCCGCCCAACAACGAGCGCGCTCGGCCGGGCTTCGTGCGGCGCGTGCTCGGCTTCGGCTTCCCCGCCGGCGCGCTGGTTGCGATCCCTTCCTTCATCACGTATGCGATCGCGTTGCGCTCGGCCACGCAGGCCCAGGCCTCGACGGCTGCGCTTTTGGCCCTCATCGTCTCCTCTACGTGGGTTTTGGCGATCGTCGCGCGCCCTTACGAGTGGTGGAAGATTGCCCTGATCGTCTTGCCGCTCGTCGGATACGGCCTCATTTTCAGCGTCCCCGCCCTCCAGCGGACCTTCATGCTTGACTCGTCGAACCTCGGCGTCATGGCCCTTGCCGCGGCTGCCGGCGGATGCGGTGCCGTCGCGATTGAGCTGCTGTGGTGGTTCACGCCCGGCCGTCCGGCTTACTGGATGCCGAAGGCCGAGCGTGAGGCCGCGGCCGCGCAGCGCAGGATCGAGCGCGAGGCCTTGCGGCAAGAACGCGCCCTGCGGCATGAAGGCGCGCGACGGGACGACCGCGCGCCGGGGGAAGAACCCACTTTGCAGGAAGAAGACTCGCATAAGGTCTGAGGGACGAGCGGGCGCAGAGGACCTGAAGGACAGGATGCCGGACCCCGAGCGATCCGCCGGCTGAGGGAACGACAGGGCCAGCGAAATGCCGAACCAGTACTTCCCGAGCGACCCGCGGGCCGAGAGAACGCCACGGGATGCCCATGCGTCGGCATTCGCCGAGGGAACGACCCTGCAAGCGTCAGGAATGTGCAGAGCAGCGGGCGGTGGCGACGGCGGGCTAAGCCGAGTCCCACGGGCCTAGACCGGGTCGAGGAAGGCGACGCCCGGGCCAGGTTTGTTTGGCGCCAACACGGTCCTAGCTTTGTCGGCTGTTCTCCTCAGTCCCATGTTCTTGCCTCTGGCGCTCTCTCGCCTCAGACTCTCTTTTGTCTCCGCCGCCCTTTTTTCGCGCGTTTCGCATAGCTCCCAAGCCGAGAAGAAGAAACCACAGGCCGACCATGACGGGGCCGCATATGAGAGCAAGAGCCTGCCCGCGGGCACTGGGACTCGAATCGCCGCGAATCGAGATCTCGTGTATCTCCCGATAGTGAATGGCAGCGTAAACGGCAATGAAAGCGAGCCCGAGGGCTCCTGCCAACAGCATCGCCGACATGATGGCATCGCGACGATTCGCGTTCCACACCAGGGCAAAACAGCCTATGACGGAAGCGATGATGAGCGACGTCGCCCCGAAGGCAACGGCATCGACGCCGGGGAATCCGAAACCCGCGGCCACGAATCCGGGGATGCCGACTATGGCGGCGACAATGGACAAGACCAAGCGGGGCCAGCCTGCCCTTTGAGACGAGGGAGCGGTTTCCGAGACCCCGGTTTTCAAGGCCTCACGATCGTCCTCGCCGTGAGGCCTCGCGTATCTTGCGCCGCCACCAGCGTTCATTCGGGCTTTTCCACAATCTTGTCAGCAGCGCCCGGTTCCTTCTCAAGCTTCTCGGCTTCTTTTCGAATCGCCTCGAGATTCGGACGAGCTTCGCGGACTCGTCTTCCAAACCATTCCGTTGCCGCTAGATCGCGCATTGTTCGCTTACCGGCAAGAATGTCGTCAATGAGTCTTCTGATCTGTGGATCAGCGTCACCCCTCATCTTCCTGAGCGAGCCGCGAAGCGCGTCGTCCATAGGCGATCCTGCCGGGATCGACGGAAGGACGGGTTTAAGACCATCTTGATTTGTCATCGCGCATCATCCTACTGCTCCGCGAAACTGGGATTGTGGATGGTCAAAGGAGAGCCCGACCCATGGACCAGACCAAGCCACAGGGAGCACTGGCCTGTAAAAGCCGTAACAAAGTCCCAGACTTTCCCGAGCACATCGAAAATTTCTCGTACCGTGCTAAGCACTTTGAGCACCGCAGCACCCGCCGCCACGTACCCAATGATGGGGCCAATTACCGTTTCGAACGCCGCTGTTCCGGCAGCGGCGGAGGCGATCGCGGCGATCCCCCAATCCGTAAGAGTTCGCAGAAGTCCCGCCAAAGTGTCAGCGGTGTTGTAAACACCGACCGCGACAGCGTTATACGAACTGGAAAACTCACTTAAACGTTTCGAGGCATCATCGAAAGATGTTCCCATCTTCCCCAAAGCGTCACTAGCCGCGTCAGAGGCGCCTCCATCCCAATCGGGATCCACGTTGTTCCAGTAGTTCTTGCTCTCGGAGCCAAGTTCCTTGAAGTAGTCCGACATCTTCGACAAGGCGTCCGAAGCAACCGAGAACTTCTCCCAATCACCCGCGATTGTGTTGCCTATGGCGGCAAAAGGGTCGTGCTCGCCCTGCCCTAGAATGAGGTCCAGAACTTTGTCGGCCGCCGTGCCTAACCAGTACGAGGGGGAGACTGAGTTTCCGACCATGCCCAAAGCGTTGAATACCGTCGCGAAAGTCGTTTGGGCCGCTGGCGCAGCCAACTTGCTGGAAGCCGTCGACGAGGCACCGGATCGAGCCGATGCGACATCTGCTGGCGTGTAGTGTCCGTCGAATAGCTCGGCCGAAACACGCTCGTTCTCTTGATAACTGCGGACGCAGCCGTCAACGCAGTCCGCGGCTCCGGACGTCGCCTTCTCGGTGTCGCTTATCCACGTAGTTAGAGCGTCCTCGACCTTTTTCGCTTGACCCAGGACAGCAGTGGCCACGCCCGAAACCTGCCCACTGGCATTGAGGTTGATGTGGGCACTCTGATAAGTTTTCGCACTCGACACCGTATCGGAAAGCCCTCGATAGCTTCCCGAAAGATAGCCTAGAGAATCCAAGTCGACTTTAACATCAGCCACTGAAATCACTTCCTTGAGGTAGATAATTTTAGTCCGACGGCATCTATTGTATGCCCTTATTGCTGAATTGAGATAGATACAAAGAGAAAACATGGCCTTTCACACTTACTAACCGCGTGGCTGTTTTCGACGACATACAAAACATGTTTGTTGCAGCTAAAGTAATTGCTTTAACTAGTTTTCTATGCCTCTGGAGGCATAGTTGTCATTTCTGATTTTTCGAGAAAGGAATTGATTTGGAACATTGGCATTCGACTTCGAAGAGGGCGGAAGGACGCAAAACATTTGAATTTGATATGATAACAAACTGAGTCGAAGACAGATGTTTAACCCTTTGTGTTCTCCTCCTCTTCAGCACCGGTTTGTTTTCCAGCCGGTCGGCGTCGGCGCGTGAATCGACGATCTTGAAGCACTCTGAAGGTTGCAGACTCATTCAATGCGTTGCAGTCCGCTTGGATTTCCGAGATACGGCCGGTGCCTCCGAGACAACTCGGACACTCCCCACGCCGCCAGGTTCGCCTTACCCGAGCGCACCAACGCCACCCTCGCTCAACGCCTTCGTTGAGAAACACGGAACCACCGCCAACGCCGTGATCCGCGACGCGGCGTCGGCCGACAGCGCCACCGCCTGAACCGCGATATCCTTTCTGCTGAACAACATTTCTCATCGCTTATCTCTATGTCGGAAAGGCTCCCATCGTGGTCACAACCGGGCACAAGAACCGATCCATCAAGCGCCTCCACCTTGACCTACGAAACCCCCGCCTCGGCCGCCCCGCCGTAGACACCGAGGTTGAGGCCATGGGCAGACTGCTGAAGGAGTTTGGTCTCAAAATCGTCGGCCTGGCCAGAAGCATCGCCGAGCACGGACTCAACCCCACCGAG